>Ga0364915_10292_pt1 | contig 19023 bp, 19 predicted proteins | sample ExccelJu500001D4_3_FD_206958 | JGI IMG/M metagenome (GOLD analysis project Ga0364915, IMG submission 206958) | Enriched cells from Trout Bog Lake Hypolimnion, Wisconsin, USA - BchlTB.June25.5000.01.D4 | ecosystem: Environmental > Aquatic > Freshwater > Lake > Hypolimnion/Profundal zone | place... | reverse complement strand
TGATTGGAGAAATTACTGAGGCAATGCAGGTGGTTAATAATCCACCCGATTCTTTGTATCAAGGTCAAAAAGTATCGGCAATTCCTGCGGCAGATAGCAAGTCCATCAAGAAGGAAGGGCAATGAAATTAATTTATAGACAGCTTTTTGTTTTGGTGCTGGTGGTAACGACTGCTTCCTGCACATTAGCTCCAGAGTATAAAAAGCCAGAATTGCCAATCCCAGATAAATTTAAGGAGGCATCTAATGCTTGGATTTTGGCGACTCCATCCGATCAGATGCAGCGCGGAGAGTGGTGGAAGAGTTTTAAAGATCCGGTCTTAGATGACCTAATGCAAAAAACAAATATAAATAATTTTCAAATTCAAGCTGCTGTCGCCCGCTTTCAAAGTGCCCAAGCATTCTTAGCGGTTAATAATGCCGGTCTTTATCCTCAAGTGACGGCAGGGGGGCAGGGAACTGAGAATCGGCAATCTATTGGCCGTCCATTAAGAGGGGCGGGCCAGCCAAATATTTACGATAATAATTTTATTGGTGCAGGCGTTAACTACGAGTTGGATCTATGGGGTCGCGTTAGATCTAGCATTGATGCTGCATCTGCATCTGCACAGGCTAGCGAGCAGGATCTAGAATCTTTGCGGCTTGCAATTCAGACCGACGTAGCAATAAGCTATATCCGGATGCGCAGCGCCGAATCAGAGCTTTCAATTTTGCAGCGTGATCTCGCTCTCTATCAAAAGCAGGCAGATTTAATGAATCAACGCTATCGCGAGGGCATTAACTCAGGCATTGATTTCTATCGGGTACAGGGCTTGGTCGAAAGTGGCTTAGTTCAGCAGAAGTTGCTCGAAACTCAGCGCGCACAATATGAGCATGTCATTGCATTATTGGTTGGTGTACCGGCATCCTCATTCAGTATCGCTCCTTCTGGTTTAAAGGTCCTTGAGATACCGCCTATAGCTTTGGAGATTCCTTCAACCCTATTGGAGCGGCGTCCTGATGTTGCTGCTGCCGAGAGGCGAGTTGCAGCGACAAATGCTGACATTGGCGTTGCACGTAGCGCTTTTTTCCCCGTTCTATCTCTGTCTGCTTTGGGTGGGTTTCAAACTGCAAACCAGGCTAACCTATTAGCCGCGCCGAATGCATTCTGGACCATTGGACCCACTGCATTCTTAACTGTATTTGATGGCGGTAGAAGATCTGCCCTAGTAGATCAGGCTGTTGCAAAGAACTCAGAAAATATTGCCCTATATAAAAATACCGTCCTTTCTGCGATCAAGGAAGTGGAGGATGTGCTTGTTGAAACTAGAAACCGCGAACTCGCATATAAAAATGTTGAAAATAGCCTCATGTATGCAAATAAGACCTACGATATTTCAACGGCGCGTTATAAGGAGGGTATTACGGGTTATTTGGAAATAGTCGATGCTGCCATTGAGAAATCCAAGGCCGAATCACAGCAGATTGATTTTCAATCGAGTCTCTTGGTAAATCGAGTGCGCTTAATTAAAGCTCTAGGTGGGTATTGGATGCCCTGATTAAGCACCTACCAAAATTATTTTTTTAGGCTATCGCGAATTTCACGTAACAAAACAATATCCTCTGGGGTTGGTGGTGCTGGCTGAGGTGGGGGTGCATCCATGATCCGCACCTTATTGACCACTTTCACCATTTGAAAAATAACAAACGCTAGCAGAATAAAGTTGATGGTAATGGTAATGAAACTTCCATAGGCAAAGATAGGGATTCCCGCTTTCTTCAAGGCCTCATAGGTATGTGGAACATTCTCAGGGGCAGTTCCCAGAATAATGAAGAGGTTAGTAAAGTCGATATGGCCGCCTAAAAGAGTCGAAATCAATGGCATAACGATGTCATTTACCAAGGAATCAACGATTTTCCCAAATGCGCCGCCAATAATGACGCCGACCGCGAAATCAATGACATTGCCTTTGACGGCAAAGTCCCGAAATTCCTTTAAAACGCTCATAAATGATTTCCTAAGAGATTTAATCGAGCTTAACCCAAAATTACCCTATAACTTTCTTGCATACCCATCTTTTTACTTTAAAATCCTACCTTTAAGCAATTTCCACCCATAAATGCTCTTTTTAGGAATTTTGTAAATGAGTGACAAGCCCTGTATGGACAAGGATCGCCGTAATTGGTTGATCGCCACTTCTGCTGTTGGAGGCGTAGGCGCAGCCGCTGCTCTCTACCCATTTGTTGACAGTTTTGAGCCTTCTGAGCGCGCTAAGGCCGCTGGTGCTGCTGTTGAGATTGATATTACTGGCATGAAGCCTGATGAGATGCGGGTTGTAGAGTGGCGTGGAAAGCCGGTATGGGTAGTGCGCCGTACTCCTGAGCAGGTTGCTGAGCTTTCTAAGATTGATGGCGAATTGGCTGATCCAGACTCATTGCGTGATCCAGCTCAATTTACCCCACCCTACGCCCAGAATCAATGGCGTTCTATCAAGCCTGAGTATCTCGTTGTGGTTGGCATCTGCACCCATTTAGGTTGCTCACCAAATGCTAAATTTGAGGCGGGCCCACAACCATCTTTACCAAACACTTGGCCGGGTGGCTTTCTTTGCCCATGCCATGGCTCCACATTTGATATGGCAGGCCGCGTATTTAAAAACAAACCAGCCCCAGATAACCTTGAAGTCCCTCCGCACATGTACTTGAGCGACACCAAGATTCTGATTGGCGATGATAAGAAGGCCTAAGGAGAGATAAATGGCATTTCACGAAAAAGAAGTCCCGGCAAACGCCCCTGTTTCTCAGAAGGTATTGGCTTGGGTAGACTCCCGTTTTCCGCTGACGTCCTCTATTAAGGCGCACTTAACGGAATATTACGCACCAAAAAATCTTAATTTTTGGTATTTCTTTGGCTCTTTAGCCATTGTTGTTTTGGCCTTGCAAATCATCACTGGTATTTTCTTGGTAATGAACTATAAGCCAGATGCAGCAAAAGCATTTGAGTCCGTTGAGTACATCATGCGTGAAGTACCTTGGGGCTGGTTGATTCGTTACTTACATTCAACCGGTGCCTCCATGTTCTTTGTGGTGGTTTATATGCATATGTTCCGCGGCTTGATCTACGGTTCATATCGCAAACCACGTGAATTAATCTGGATCTTCGGTTGCGCTATTTTCTTGTGTTTGATGGGTGAGGCCTTCTTTGGCTACTTGCTACCATGGGGCCAAATGTCCTATTGGGGTGCGCAAGTGATCGTGAACTTGTTCTCGGCAATTCCTTTTGTTGGGCCAGATTTATCACTTTGGTTGCGTGGTGATTATGTGGTTGGCGATGCCACCCTCAATCGTTTCTTTGCATTCCATGTGATTGCAATTCCATTGGTATTGATTGGTTTGGTTGCCGCACACATCATTGCATTACATGAAGTGGGCTCAAACAATCCAGATGGTGTTGAAATCAAAGAGAACTTAGATGCCCAAGGTCATCCGGTGGATGGCATCCCATTCCATCCTTACTACACCGTGCATGATGTGTTTGGACTAGGTGTTTTCTTGATGATTTTTGCCTTGATAGTGTTCTTTGCTCCTGAGATGGGTGGTTACTTCTTGGAGGCCAATAACTTTATCCCAGCTAATCCATTCCAAACCCCTCCACACATTGCACCAGTTTGGTATTTCACGGCGTTTTACTCTATGCTGCGTGCTACTACCACTAGCTTCTTGTTGCCATTGTGGATTTTCTTGACTTTAATTTTGGCGATGTTTGCTAAGAGTGCTAAGCAGTGGAAAACTAAGGGCTTGTGTGTTGCTATTGCTGTAGTCTTGGCTGCGGGCTTCCATTTCTTTGATGCCAAATTCTGGGGCGTGGTGATTATGGGTGGTTCAGTGGTAATTATGTTCTTCCTGCCATGGTTGGATCACTCCCCTGTTAAATCCATTCGTTACCGTCCGCAATTCCACAAATATATTTATGGAATTTTTGTGATCTGCTTTGTGACTCTGGGTTACCTTGGTATTCAGCCACCATCACCTACCTTTGAAAAGATTTCCCAGATTTGCACTATTTACTATCTGGGCTTCTTCTTGGGAATGCCGTTTTGGAGCAAGCTTGGTACATTCAAGCCAGTTCCAACACGCGTTACTTTTAAGTCACATTAATTCAGACACCAAAGAGATATTAGGAACTAGTATGAAACGAATTCTGCAAACTTGGATGGGCGTCTGCCAAGCAACGGTTTTGGTTGCTGCCCTGGGTTTTGGTGTTACTGCAAATGCAAATGAAGGCGGCTTCCCATTGGACGCTGCACCGAATCGCGTGAGCAGTAATGCCTCATTACAAAATGGCGCAAAGTTATTTGTGAACTATTGCTTGAATTGTCACGCAGCAGCAAGCTTGCGTTACAACCGCTTGCGTGACATTGGTTTGACTGATGAAGAAATCAAAGACAACTTGATTTTGAATGACGCCAAGGTGGGTGATTTGATGACCATCTCCATGACGCCAAAAGAAGGCAAATTGTTCTTCGGCAAAAATCCTCCAGATCTATCGGTCGAGGCGCGTGCTAGAGGTACTGATTGGTTATATACCTACTTCCGCACCTTCTACAAAGACGACAACACACAAACTGGTTGGAATAATTTGGTTTATCCAAACGTTGGTATGCCACATGTTTTATGGCAACTCCAGGGTATTCGTGCTGCGAAATTTGAGGAGAAAGCGGATCCTCATGAAGAGGGCAGAACTGAGAAAGTATTTGTTGGCTTTGAGCAATTAACTCCAGGCACTATGAAGCCACAAGAGTATGACGATAATATTGCCGACCTAGTTTCATTCATGTCTTGGATGGCTGAGCCAGCACAATTAGAGCGCAAGCGCCTTGGCGTTATTGTCCTATTGTTCTTAGCGGTCTTCACTCTATTTGCTTGGCGTTTGAATAAGTCCTACTGGAAAGATATCCACTAAGAATAAGTGGATATCTTTTAAGAGCAGTTTTAAAGCAGTAATTTGTAGCATTGATTAAGGAAATATATTTATGATGGTGTTGTACTCGGGCACAAATTGTCCATTCTCGCAACGCTGCCGTCTTGTGCTTTTTGAAAAAGGCATGGACTTTGAGATCCGCGATGTTGACTTGTTTAATAAACCAGAAGACATCTCGGTGATGAACCCATACGGCCAAGTTCCAATCTTGGTTGAGCGTGATTTAATTTTGTATGAGTCAAATATCATCAATGAATATATTGATGAACGTTTTCCGCATCCTCAGTTAATGCCGCCTGATCCAGTGGCGCGTGCTCGTGCACGATTGTTCCTCTTCAATTTTGAGAAAGAGCTATTTGTACACGTTGCTGCCTTGGAGAATGAAAAGGGCAAAGCTGCTGAAAAAGTTCATGAAAAAGCGCGTTTAGCTATTCGTGATCGCTTAACTCAGCTGGCACCTATTTTTGTAAAAAATAAGTACATGCTCGGTGATGAGTTCTCCATGCTTGATGTTGCGATTGCTCCCTTGTTGTGGCGCCTTGAGCACTATGGCATTGATCTCTCGCGCAATGCAGCGCCACTCTTAAAGTATGCAGAGCGTATTTTTAGTAGACCTGCCTACATTGAAGCATTGACTCCTTCAGAGAAAGTAATGCGCCGCTAAGCGGTTCATTCGCAGTCTGTATGCTTGAGGTTCCAAGCAATAAACCCTACCTAATCCGTGCGCTACATCAGTGGTGTACGGATTTTGGTTTTACACCTTTTATTGCGGTCTTTGTTGATGCAAGCGTAGAGGTTCCTATGGAGTTTGTTAAGAATGACGAGATCGTTCTTAATCTCTCGGTAGAGGCCTGCCATCAGCTACAGATGGAGAATGACTGGATCAGCTTTCAGGCTCGATTTGGGGGTGTTCCAAGAAAGATCATGGTTCCCGTGAGCCATGTTTTGGCTATCTATGCCAGAGAAAATGGGCAAGGAATGTCCTTCCCATTTGACCCAAAATCAGTCTCAAAAGATAAAAAACCTGAGGTCGATGTAGCAAAAACTGCCAGACCCAAGTTTACGATTGTGAAGTAGGTTAAAATATTATCCGTTGCCCCTTTAGCTCATCTGGTAGAGCAACTGATTTGTAATCAGTAGGTGGTCTGTTCGAGTCGGACAAGGGGCACCAAAATATTAAAACTGCTCCTATACGGAGCAGTTTTTCTTTCTAGCTCAAAAGTGTAAATCTGTGCTCACGGTCTCTGGTAAAAAAAGTGTAGCTACTATGGCCCCTATGCCCAGAAAAATGGTTGGATACCATAACCCACTTAAGGACCCAGCCCAATATTGGTTGAGCGAGGTAATTATTAAAGGCAGCATGCCACCTATCCAGCCTGCAGCAAGGTTATGAGGAAGGGTGGCAGCGCTATTTCTTGTTTTCGCAGGAAAGAGTTCCGCAAGTAAGGCGGTTTGTGGCCCCACTACCATCGCTAAAATTGCAGATAGTCCAATTAGAATGCAGCAAAGATAAGGAACGGTGCTAGCCGATTCAACTTCTAGGCTCAGCGTTTGTAAAACATGAAATGCGGGCATGATAAAAATTGCACCGAGGAATAGGCCAGCAACTACAACTGGTTTTCTGCCTATCTTATCTGATGCCCATCCCGCTAGAATGGTTAGTGGTATGAGCGATAGAGTTGCATAAATACTCAGCTTATCTGCAAGATAGGCGGGTAAGTTGGTTGATGTTTTTAAAAAAATCGTTGTGTATATCTGAGTACAAAAAAACAAGACTGATCCACCTGATGACACGCAGAAAAATAGTAGAAACATTTTCTTGAGTGTTGCCCGATCCTTAAAATTTTCTCGAAGTGGATTTATGCTACCCCCTTTAGATTGCTCCATTTGAAGAAAGATCGGCGTTTCTTCTAGTGCCATCCTTGCTTTAAAGCCGAGCAAAAGCAGCCCCAATGAAATCCAAAAGGGTACACGCCATCCCCAAGATTGAAATTCTTCTGGGCTTAGCCAATGTTGGAGTAAGGCGATTTGCAAAGTGGAGGCAAGAATACCTAATGGCCCCATCAACTGTAAGAAACTTGTCTGAAAGCCTCGATGTTTCTCTCCCGCATGCTCGGTCAAATACACTGCACTGCCACCGATTTCACCGCCAGCGGATAGTCCTTGCATTAGCCTAAATGAAACAAGCAGTATGGGAGCCCAGATTCCGATCTGACTGTGTGTTGGTAAAAAGCCAACGCACACAGTAGCAATGCCCATGAGGGTAATAGTGATCATAAAGACCGGCCTGCGACCAACACGATCTCCTAAACTACCAAAGATAGCAGCCCCTAAAGGGCGCACGATCATGCCCACTCCAAAGGTTGCTAGACTTGCTAGTAGGCCTGAAGCAGGATCATTAGAGGGGAAGAATAAAGGTCCGAATGTTACCGCTAGAGTGGCAAATGTTAGAAAATCGTACCATTCTAAAAAGGTGCCAAAGCAGGCGGCAATCGCTACTTTTCTGTAGGTCTGCGCCGCTTTATTTGATGCAGAGATGGTTTTTGTTATCACCAGCTAACTGAGCGGAAATTGTTAGTCTGTATCAGATTCCGAGGAATCTAACAGGGGGGTAGAGATGGATTTACTGGGTTTGACGCCGAGCTCTCGTACTCTTTCTGCAGTTCGAATCAAGTTTCCTTTGCCAGACTTAAGTTTATTGAAGGCATCGTGATAGCTGGTTTGAGCTTGGTCCAAACGTTGCCCTAGTTTTTCTAAATCATCTACAAAACCGACAAACTTATCGTATAGCGTGCCGCATTGCTTGGCGATTTCAAGGGCATTGCGGTTTTGATGATCCTGTCTCCACAGATGTGCCACGGTTCTGAGAGTGGCCATCAAGGTGCTAGGGCAAACCAACACAATATTTTTGGCTAAAGCTTCTTGATACAGGTTTGGTGCGGTTTTGAGAGCTAGTAAAAAAGCAGGTTCGATCGGCACAAACATCAATACGAAGTCTACTGAGCCTACGCCATAGAGGGCGCTATAGTTTTTGTTTGAAAGGCCCTGAATATGCTGACGTAAAGACTGGATATGGGCCGCAAGTTCTTGCTCTGCTAACGTTGGATCAGTTGTCTGTGCATATCGTGCATAGGCTGTGATGGAGACTTTGCTGTCAACCACTAGACTTCTGCCTTCAGGTAGTTTGACTACAACGTCTGGTTGTAGGCGTGAACCATCAGTCAGAGTATGGCTATCTTGTACTACGTACTCTTCACCTTTGCGCAGGCCTGAGGACTCGAGAATCGACTCCAGAACTAGTTCGCCCCAATTTCCCTGAACCTTAGAGTCTCCTTTGAGAGCTTGGGTAAGCGAGCGAGTCTCATCAGACATGCGTAAATTTAAATTGGCCAAGCGTTCTATTTCACTCTTGAGAGCAAAGCGTTCGCGCGCTTCATTTCCATAAGAATTGCTAACCTGCTCTTTAAATTCTGTGAGCTTAGTTTGCAGGGGCTTTAATAGAGCGTCTAGATTGGCAGCATTCTGCTCGGTAAAGCGCTTGGATTTATCTTCCAAGATTTCATTAGCTAAATTCTTGAACTGGCTCGTCAACGCTTCCTTAGCTTCATTGAGGGACTCCAATCTACCAAGACCTTGTTTGCGCTCTGAATCGAGTGCCGCCTCTAAACGAATGGCATTTTGAATAGCCTGATCTCGCTCATCTCGAAGCAGGGTGGACTTCTCTAATTGTGCTTGCGCTTCTTGTTTGCTCAGAGCAAGCGCTGAGCGTAAGCTCAATGCATAAAAAAGGAGGCCTACACAAAGGCCAAAAGGCAAACTAAAGAGCAGTAGTGAGCCGAGATCAAAAGTCACTAGAGGTCGACTCTTTAAATTAAGACTTCACTAATTTTTGTAATTCGCCACTCTCGAACATTTCGGTCATGATGTCAGAGCCACCAATGAATTCGCCATTAATGTAGAGTTGCGGAATCGTTGGCCAGTTAGCGTATTGCTTAATGCCTTGGCGGATACCTTCGTCATCAAAGACGTTAACAGTGTGTAGATTGTCGGCACCACATGCGCGCAGAATATTAATGGCATTGCCAGAAAATCCACATTGTGGAAATTGCGCCGTACCCTTCATAAATAGGACAACTGGGTGACTAGTGACGATTTCTTTAATTTTTGCTTGGGTATCCATCAATTTTTCCTTAAGTTAAAGCTGCTTGACTATATGACAGCCTATTTTGAATGGCTCAATTTTAAGACTTTATGCAGAAAAAGGTTATTTGCTAATACTTTTTCTGGCCGATGCGCAACGATTATGGCCAGATAAGTCCTTGTGCACTTGCGCACCTTCAAGCTTGGCCTTTTTCATGAGACCAATCACTGCTTCTGATTGGTCAAAACCGTGCTCAACAGCAAGTAAGCCCCCAGGCTTCAAATAATGACCCGCTTGCGAGATGATGGTTTCTAGGCAGCTTAATCCAGTAGAGCCATCTGTCAGTGCGGATACAGGTTCAAATCTCAGATCCCCTTGACTCAAATGAGGGTCCTTATTCGCAATGTAAGGAGGGTTGCTCAAAATAATGTCAAATGACGTCTGGTCAGCGAGGGCTTCATACCAACTGCCCTGTCTAAATTCGACCCGATCGATCAGTCCTAGGGCGGTTGCATTTTGCTTGGCAATCATTAATGCTTCGTCAGATTGGTCCGTAGCCGTTATTTGAGCGCTTGGCACATTATGTGCCACGGCAAGGGTGATTGCCCCTGAGCCTGTTCCCAGGTCCAAGATGCGGCCGGGAGCACTTAATTTTGCAAGTTGAGCCAGAGCAATTTCAACCAAAAGTTCAGTTTCTGGGCGTGGAATAAGGACGCCGGGGTCTACCTTCAGCTCAATGTTGTAAAAACCCTTTTTCCCCAAAAGGTAGGCAATAGGCTCCCCACTCATCCGTCTAGACTGAAGATCCATCCAGTCCTCTAGTGCCGTTGGACTTAACTCCAAGTCATCTTTGGAAAGGAGGGCTGAGCGTGGTAGTTGATAGTGCTTTTCTAAAATAAAAGCGAGGAGTATTTTGGCCTCATTGCTAGGAAGCGTTGATTTTCCCAGCAATGAACGCAGCGAGTTACTTGAGCTCATTACCAACCGAAATCAGTTATCGCCTAAAGCAGCAAGCAATTCAGCTTGATGCTCGGATGCAAGGGCATTGCAAAGGTCATTGATATCGCCATCCATCATGGCATCAATTTTGTAGAGCGTCAGATTGATGCGGTGATCAGTAATGCGCCCCTGGGGAAAGTTATAGGTACGAATGCGATCACTGCGGTCGCCTGAGCCCACTAAAGACTTGCGGGTTTGTGCTTCTAGTTGGTGTTTCTCACGTTCACGGGCATCCATAATGCGCGACACTAGAACCTTCATAGCTTGTTCTTTATTGCGATGTTGACTGCGATCATCCTGGCATTCCACTACGGTTCCCGTAGGCAAATGGGTAATACGAACAGCCGAATCTGTTTTATTAATATGTTGTCCACCGGCACCCGATGCCCTGAAGGTATCAATGCGTAACTCCGCTGGATTAATTTTGACGGCCTCTAACTCATCGGCTTCAGGCATGACTGCAACCGTACATGCCGACGTATGAATACGACCCTGAGTTTCAGTCTGAGGCACCCGTTGCACGCGATGGCCACCAGATTCAAATTTAAGACGTGAATACACTGACTGTCCAACGAGGCGCAATACCACCTCTTTGTATCCACCTAAATCCGATTCAGCAGAACTCACCACTTCAACCTTCCATCCTTGGCGTTCTGCAAATCTGGTGTACATCCGCAAGAGATCGCCTGCAAACAAAGCACTCTCATCCCCGCCTGTACCAGCCCGGATTTCTAGGAAGACATTGCGATCATCGTTCTCATCTTTAGGAAGCAGGAGTTTTTGTAAAACACCCTCCAGCGCTTCCATGGTGGCAAGAGCCTGTTTTTGTTCTTCGTCGGCAAAGTCCTTCATTTCTGGATCTTTACGCATCTCTTCGGCCGCTTGTGCATCTGCTTCAGCCTGTTTATAGAGTGCAAATTGTTCAACGACCGTAGCAATATCAGAATGCTCGCGCGTGAGTTTCCGATACGCATCCATATCTTTGGTTGCTTCTTCGGTGGTTAAAAGGGAATTGAGTTCGGCTAAGCGTGTGTCTAGATGATCTAGCTTAGCCCGCATGCTGGGCTTCATCTATTGGTCTTCTGATTTTGTATGGGATGAGAAAAGCTTGGGTAAGAGTTTGATGAGGGCATCGCGCTCAGCACCATTTGAGTGTTGTAGGGCATGCAAAGAGCCATGTAGAAATTTATTTGTTAGGCCTTGTGCCATCGCATTGAGTACTTCTTGGGGATCATCGCCACGCATCAGTCGCTTCATGGCGCGCTCTAGCTCAAGCTGTCTGAGGCGTTCACCTTGCTGTTGAATATCTTGAATAAGTGGCACGGTCTTACGTCCACTCATCCAGTGCATAAAGTTGCCAACACGATCTTCAATGATGGCTTCCGCTTGGCTCACAGCGGCTTGACGTAGTGAGGCACCGGTTTGAATCATCACCCCTAGGTCGTCTACGGTATACAAATAAATATCGTTGAGGCGCGCAATTTCAGGTTCAAAATCACGAGGAACTGCCAAGTCAATCATGACCATGGGCTTATGACGCCGCTGTTTGAGTGCACTCTCCACCATGCCTAAACCAATGATGGGAAGAGAAGATGCCGTACTGGAAACGATGATGTCAAATTCATGTAAGCGACTTGGCAACTCAGAAAGCTTGAAGGATTCAGACTGCACCTCTTGGGCTGCGATAGTGTCGGCTAATTCTTGGCCACGCTCTACAGTGCGATTAGCAACCGCGACACTTTTTGGTTTATGTGCCACAAAATGAGTGGCACATAAAGAGATCATGTCACCCGCACCAATGAAAAGCACGCGTTGATCAGCAATGGTTCCAAAGATGCGCTCTGCCAAACGGACCGATGCCGCCGCCATAGAAATCGAGTGAGCACCAATTTCAGTAGAACCGCGCACTTCTTTTGCCACTGCAAATGTTTTTTGGAATAGTTGATTCAGGTAAGTCCCAAGTACACCTGCATCGTTTGCGGTGCGCACAGCGTCTTTCATCTGTCCCAGAATTTGCGTTTCCCCAATCACCATTGAATCAAGGCCGCAGGCAACTCTGAATGCATGCCGAACAGCATCAGATTGTGGGAGGGAATAAATATGGGGTTGAAGACTGCTAGGAGCGAGTCGCTGGGTTTTAGCTAGCCAGTCAAACGTGGCTTCATGAAGTATGGATGCGGCATCATCGTTAGCAGCACAGTAAACCTCGGTACGATTGCAGGTTGACAAAATAGCGGCTTCTGGCAGGCCGGCCTGATTCGCGCCAACTAAGTGATGGCGAAGATCGTGTAGGGCTTCCTGAAGAAATTCAGGGTCAAAGGCGACCTTTTCCCGAATGGCGACCGGCGCTGTGTGATGATTGATGCCGAGTGTCAACAACTTCATAATGGCAATTATAGATTTGAAGATGGCATTAATGGGGGTATCAATGGGGTTTTTGGCTTTTCTAGTAATTGGCGCCTTATCGGGCGCCTGTGCTTGGGCTTGTTATCCTGGCCAAAAACTGCCTGGACGACGGTTGCAGAAATTACTGATTTGCGCCCTTGGGGGCTTTGGCGCATGTATTGCAAGCGCTTATTTGGGGCAGTTTGCTGGGTATTTCCAGTCTGGTCAGATACTGGAGTGGGTTTGCGTAAGCTTAGCCGCGTGCATTGCTGGCATTATTTTTATGAGCTTACTTGCTTGATGAATTAGGCCAAACCAAGCCAGAGTGCTAAGGCACGATTCACGCGAACCAGCATCATGTCATCCAATTGGCCGAGAGTGGAGCCAATTCTTTCTTTGCGAACCGACATAATTTTGTCAATTTGAATTTGAGATTCTTTATTAAGGCCATTTTCTACATCCGGGACGACATTTAAGCGAAAAATGGGCGCTTGCACTAAATCACTTGAAATTAAGGCAACAGTCACTGTTGCATGAATATCATTAAATACGTCTGATTGAATGACAAGCGCCGGTCTAGGTTTTCCAAAATCACCTTGCATTGCAACTGTGACAATACTTCCTCGTCTCATAGATCATCCAAATCACTGAGAGCCGTATCTAGTAGAGAGTTGAGTTCATTATCTGATCGATCTGCCAGAGCAACTAATTGAGACTGGCGACGGCACTCCTCCAAAAATCCCGGGGCATTGGTATCTGGCACCCAAATTTGGATAGGCCGTAGGCCAGAACCACGAAGAGAAAGCCGATATTTTTGAACTCTTGCAGCAGTATTCGCAGCCATTTTCAAGACCCTCTGTAAAACGTTACATGTAACATTTTACACCGAAAAGAACGTTACATGTAACGTTTAACCATTTTGCTTAAACAGATCTATTTGAGCTGGATTTACTACCCATCGAATAGGTTCAAGATTGTGCTTTAAAAGCCACGCATTGGCCTTAGTAAAGTGCTGGCAGCTGGCAGCTGCACCAGGATACAAAAAGGGTTGATTGGTTTTGTAGACCCCTAGGCCAGAGGGATGGGAGGATTGCAAAATCAGCTGATCAGAGCCTAATTCAATTAAGGGGAGCTTGGATTGGGCGTGACCACCCCAAAGCATCCAAATCAAGCCCCGCTTCTGAGTGGCTAAGGAGGCAATTAAACGATCGACGAGGGCTTTCCAGCCAATATGGCTATGGCTGCCGGCTTCCCCAAGTCTGACGCTCAATGCGGTATTGAGAAGAAGTACACCTTGTTCTGCCCAAGGCTGCAGGTCACCATTAGCTAGGGTACCAAAACCCTCCAAAGATAGTGCTTTATTGATATTGCGCAGAGAGCTAGGAAATGCCCGTGAATGTATTGGAATGTGCGATGGAATAGAAAACGCCAGGCCTTGCGCTAGTCCTGGGGAGTGATAGGGGTCCTGACCAAGAATAACCACCCGAACCTGATTGAGTGGTGTCAGTTTGAGCGCTTTGAAGAAATTCTCCGGGCTAGGACAAACAAGATTGGCCCCAAGCGCAAATTCCTTTTGTAGATTGGCCTGTAAATTTCTCCAATCTTCCGTTTGAAAATAGTCACCTAGCAGTAAGCGCCAATCTTCCGGAATATCTTTTTCAGAAAAGATAGTCATTAAGCAGGGGTAAGTGCAAACTGCTGTGGGGCCTGAGAAGAATGTAGAACAGCCATAGACTCATGCTCTAAGTCATCGCGGTAGAAAGAGAAAGCAATTGGCATATCTTCTTGTAGGCTGCCGAGTAATTGATCTAGGCGAGCGCTGGTGACGCGCTGACCGTTGATGTTGGCAAGTAAATCACCTGCAGCAAGGCCTGCTGATTGAGCCGCTCCGCCATCCAAAACAGCAGTGATTTTCAGCCAGCCATTGATTTCCGTGTAGCGTATGCCCAGTTGCAGTTTGATGCGCTCGAGCGGAGTTTGCTTCTTTTGGCTTACTAAAATGGCTTTAGGATCAAACCACTTTTGCAGTGGAATATCTTTTACGCCAAAAATGTAATCTGATTTAAAGCGACTCCATATTTTAGTAAAGCCATCCCCTAGTAAATTAAATATCAGCGGGTCCAAGCCATCTTCAGCGATCCCTGCTTGATTGACCCCGTGTGTTTGCCAGATGAGGCGCATGAGGTCATCAAGCGATTTGCGGTGATTGGTAAATTGGCGAATGCTTAAATCTAGCCCCAATGCTAAAAGTGCACCTTTGCCGTAATAACTGACAACCTTGTTGGGCGTGTTTTCGTCGACCTGATAGTACTTTGTCCAAGCATCAAAAGAGCTATCGGCTAAGCTTTGTTTTGTTCTTCCCGGCCCACGCAACACGCTATTCCAGTTCTCTGCAAGCAAATTTAAATAGGTTTTTAGATCAATCCGCTTGCTGCGAAACAGTTGCAAATCATCGTAGTAGCTTGTGAAGCCCTCAAACAGCCAGAGTAAGCGCGTATGGTTGCGACGGTCTAGCTGATAGGGTTGAAATGCTTTAGGCTGAATTCTTTTTACTAGCCATGCATGGAAATACTCATGACTGCATAGACCCAGGAATTCACGATATCCCGCCTCATCAAGTGGCACCCCATTTTGTGGGAGTTGATCCCGCCGGCACAATAATGCAGTGCTATTACGATGCTCTAGTCCACCATAACCAGCGAGCACAGCATTTACCAAAAAGAGGTAACTATTAAATGGTGCTTTCTTTGCTTTTGGCTCAAAGAGCCCGATGGTAGATGAGCAGATTGCCTGAAGATCGGTCGCAAGACGCTGCGCATCAACTTCATGAAGGCATCCCTGAATCGCCATTGCATGTGGTGTGCCATTACTCTGCCAATGGATCATCTGAAATTCACCAAGAGCAATTGGGTGATCTAGTAAATCATCATAATTTTTGGCTAAGTAAAAACCGTAGCCCTTTGGATCGGTTTTAACAGCGCGCAAGCTCGTTTGAATTGTCCAATGCGATGTCGCGGCAGACTCACTAGGAACGAGAGCAAGTGCACAGGGTAAATGCTCTTGGTTCTTGACAGAAAAACATAAGCTACTTGGATTAAAAAACCCGCGTTCATGATCAAGATAGGCTGCACGTACAGAAGAATCGAAGGCATACACGGTAGTCAGAATTTCAACTGGACTATTGACCTTGGGAAGACGCCATTGATCGTTATCTATTCTTTCTAGCGTCAGCGGTTTAGTTCTATCACCCTCTAGATAGGCTTCTATCGTTTCAATTTGTTTGCTGAAATCACGGATTAAATAGCTACCCGGAATCCAGGAAGGCATTTGAATGATTTGCCCATGCGGATCTGGGCGTGCAATGCGTAATTTAACTGCAAAGCGATGGCCGTGAAGATCTGCAGGCCAAACTGTATAAACAATTTCAGGTAAATCAGAACTCAAGCTAGTGCTCATTGTGTATGTCGTCGCTAGTGATTTTGGGCGGTTATTTCTGTGCGTTCAATTTCTTTTCAATATCTGCAATTTGTGCTGCCCCAGGTATGCGACTGCCATCAACAAAAAAGAGGGTAGGAGTGCCTGTAATTCCATACGTTTTTGCGAGAAGCAGATTTTTATCTAATGGCGTGGTGCAATCTGTTTTACCGCTTAAGGGTGTGCCATTAATCATCCAATCGCTATACGCTTTTGATGGGTCAGCGGAGCACCAAATTTGTTTGGCTTTCACTGTTGAGTCGGCGGAGAGTATCGGAATGAGATAGGTGTAGATGGTGACATTCTCTAGTTGCTGCATTGATTTTTCTAAACGCTTGCAGTAGCCACAATTCGGATCAGCAAACACTGCTAGTTGGCGTGAGCCATTGCCATGAACAGTTTTAAACGCGTTTGCTTGTGGTAGGTCAGACCATTTGATGCGATTTAAATCAGACTGCCTTAGTTCGGTAATATTCTTTCCGCTAGCAACTTCGATAATGTCACCCTGAATTAAATACTTACTATCTTTATCAGTGTAGAAAACATCGCTTCCAACAAGTACTTCATATATTCCAGTGATTGGTGATGGGCTAACGCTTTTAATCTTTACGCCAGTCCCGAGCTTTTTTTGAAGATCGACCTTAATTTGTTGTTCAGATTGTGCATAGCTTACTGTCGCAAAAAACACAGTAGTGCAGATGAGTATTAAAGCGGCTACAAATTTATTCAAAATCAATATCTCCTAATGCGCGTTCAATGAGGCGCTGTTTAATGAAGTGGCTTTTATTGACCAGACCCAGCCCCCAGTTACGAATTTTGCGCTCAGCACTACTCGAGCCCGAAAATAGTTTTTTGAGCCTGTCTGTAACCCATAGTAAGGCGTCAGTATCGCCTTGGCGCTGACGTTCATAACGACGTAAAAGCACCAAATCACTGAGCGATCTAAATGCTTCACGCTGATTCAAAATGTGAAGTAGCGAAGCCACATCGCGCATACCTAGATTTAAACCTTGCCCTGCCAAAGGGTGCATCACGTGGGCAGCATCGCCAATCAGCACAACCTTTGGGAATTGTTCGGGGCCAATAAAACGTTTGGCACGAATTTTTCTTAATGGAAAAGCAGCAATTTCAGAATTCAGTGTGAGATTACCCAGCTGTTTGCAAATCGCACCGTCAGCAATCTCTTCAAATTGCTTTACCCAGGCAGTTTGATCCAGTTTGAGAAGTTCAGCAGCTTTTTCTGGCGAAGTTGACCACACCATGGAGGCTTGCTGATGAGGAAGTGGGAGCATTGCAATGATGTCGCCACCCGGCAAGAACCATTGATAGGCCGTTTCTAAATGGGGGTGAGTGCAAATCCAGTTGGCAACTACAGCGCTTTGCGAATAACTTTCTTCGCTGGCTTCAATGCCAATTGCAGAGCGAATTTGCGAATGAGCACCGTCTGCTGCAATGACAAGTTGGGCGCGTATAGACTCACTCTTTGCCAAGTGAAGGGTGGCACCATCTTGATCCACATCGATGGTTTGCAAGCTATCACTGCAGCGTTCCAATTTATTTTGGAAGCGACTCGCTTGATCCAGGGTGTGTTCAATTAAATTGGACTCACCAATCCAGGCCAGTTGAGGTGTGCCAGATTCGAAGGCTGATAAATGCAGTTGATCGGTTTTATGGGCGCGATCCCCATAAATACGCATGTCGCGCACTGGCTGCATGCGGCCGTGATCCAAGGCATCCCAAATTTGTAAGCGACGGAGTATTTTTTGCGTGCCGGGTGAAAAGGCATAGATTCGTTGTCCCCACTGAGGGCCTTGAGGGCTAGGGCATGGGTTTGCTAAATCAGGTGCAATTTGGACGGTTTGTAGACCCATTTGGGCTAAACCGAGCGCACAAGCCTTGCCAACAATGCCTCCGCCAACAACGGCGACATCAAAAGTGCGTGTTTGGGCCGGTTTATTTGGGTTATTTTGGTATGCATCAGACATAACTCGATGATATCGAAACCGAGCCCTTTACAATACGTTCATGTCTTTGAAATGTGGCATCGTCGGCCTGCCTAATGTCGGCAAATCTACCCTCTTTAACGCGCTTACCAAAGCTGGAATCGCTGCAGAAAACTATCCCTTCTGCACGATTGAGCCCAATGTAGGTGTTGTTGAGGTTCCTGACCCCCGTTTAGCGGCTTTGGCTGAGATCGTCAAGCCAGAGCGGATACTTCCTGCCACAGTCGAGTTTGTCGATATTGCCGGTTTAGTGGCGGGCGCCTCCAAAGGAGAGGGTCTTGGTAATCAGTTTTTGGCAAATATTCGCGAAACCGATGCCATTACCCATGTGGTGCGTTGTTTTGATGATCCCAACGTCATCCACGTTGCCGGGAAAATTGATCCAATTGCAGATATTGGCGTAATTGATACTGAGCTCGCCTTATCTGATCTCACTACGGTGGAGAAAACATTAAATCGCTCCTCTAAGGCCGCCAAATCAGGAAATGACAAAGAAGCTGCCGCATTAGTAGCTGTGTTGACTAAAGTGCAAGCCCACCTAGACCAGGCTTTACCGGTGCGCAGCATAAAGTTAACGGAAGAGGAAAATCTCGTTTTAAAGCCGCTGTGCTTGATTACAGCCAAACCAGCAATGTATGTTGCCAATGTGAAAGAAGATGGATTTAGTAACAATCCACACTTAGATGCTGTAATTGCGCATGCCGCTAAAGAGGGCGCTCCAGTTGTGGCGGTCTGTGCCGCAATTGAGGCAGAAATCGCTGATTTGGATGATGCTGATAAGGCCGAGTTCTTGTCAGACCTAGGTATGGATGAGCCGGGCTTGGACCGCGTTATTCGTGCTGGCTACCGTCTTTTGGGCCTGCAAACCTACTTTACGGCTGGTGTTAAAGAAGTGCGTGCATGGACGATTCATCAGGGTGATACAGCCCCACAAGCTGCTGGCGTGATCCATACTGATTTTGAGCGCGGCTTTATTCGCGCGCAGACGATTGCCTACGATGATTTCATTCAATTTAAAGGTGAAGCCGGCTCCAAAGAGGCTGGAAAAATGCGCGCAGAGGG
>Ga0364915_10279_pt1 | contig 19744 bp, 17 predicted proteins | sample ExccelJu500001D4_3_FD_206958 | JGI IMG/M metagenome (GOLD analysis project Ga0364915, IMG submission 206958) | Enriched cells from Trout Bog Lake Hypolimnion, Wisconsin, USA - BchlTB.June25.5000.01.D4 | ecosystem: Environmental > Aquatic > Freshwater > Lake > Hypolimnion/Profundal zone | place... | reverse complement strand
CATTGAAGTGCAATCGGGAAGTTACTTGGGTGAAGATGATATTGTGCGATTTGAAGATACTTATGGGCGAGGGTGATTTCACCGTTTCCGGTAAATGATTTATAGCATCATTAAATAAGAAGAGATAGATGGCAAGCAATCAAAAAGTCGCCCTTATTACAGGCATTACCGGTCAAGATGGCTCTTATTTGGCTGAGTTTTTATTGGAGAAGGGTTATATTGTTCATGGCATTAAGCGCCGATCTTCCTCTTTTAATACTGAGCGCGTAGATCACCTTTATCAAGATCCGCATATTAATCACCGTAATTTCGTTTTGCATTATGGCGATTTAACGGATTCCAGCAATCTCATTCGCATTGTTCAGCAGACCCAGCCCGATGAAATATACAACTTGGGTGCGCAAAGCCATGTAGCGGTTTCTTTTGAGTCTCCTGAGTACACGGCTGATGTTGATGCGATAGGGCCACTACGTATGTTGGAGGCTATTCGCATTTTGGGTTTGGAGAAAAAGACCCGCTTTTATCAAGCCTCAACTTCTGAGCTCTATGGATTAGTGCAAGAGATCCCCCAAAAGGAAACCACTCCTTTTTATCCTAGAAGTCCTTATGCAGTAGCAAAACTCTATGCTTATTGGATTACTGTTAACTATCGTGAAGCCTATGGAATGTATGCCTGTAATGGCATTCTCTTTAATCATGAATCCAAGCGTCGCGGCGAAACCTTTGTAACTCGCAAAGTCACCCGAGGTTTAGCGAATATTGCCCATGGTCTTGAGAGTTGTCTTTTCATGGGTAATATTGATGCATTGCGCGATTGGGGTCATGCTAAAGACTATGTTCGTATGCAGTGGCTTATGCTTCAACAAGGTGAGCCGGAAGATTTTGTGATTGCGACGGGCGTGCAATTTACTGTTCGTGAATTTATTGTCCGCAGCGCTAAGGAACTTGGCATTACTTTGAGGTTTGAAGGTGCAGCTGAGGATGAAAAAGCTATTGTTGCTTCCATTGAGGGCGATAAAGCACCGGCATTAAAAGTAGGCGATGTGATTGTACAAATTGATCCTCGTTACTACCGTCCTACTGAAGTGGAAACCCTTTTGGGTGACCCTACTAAAGCTAAACAAAAACTGGGTTGGGTTCCAGAAATTACTTTAGACCAAATGATTGTAGAAATGGTGGCAAATGACTTAGAGCAAGCAAAGCAGCATGCTCTACTACAAAAACATGGCTTTAATGTCTCTGTTGGAAAAGAAAATTAATTTCTAAAAATTTACCCTTAAAAATATTTAATGACTACCGATCTTGAGCAGAAAATTTATGTAGCAGGCCATCGCGGTATGGTTGGATCAGCAATTGTTCGTCATCTGGAGGCAATGGGTTATAAAAACATCATTAGCCGTACTCATGCCCAATTGGATTTAACGAATCAAGTGGCCGTTGCAGAATTTTTTGCCAAAGAAAAGCCTGACCAGGTTTATTTAGCCGCTGCAAAAGTTGGTGGCATTCATGCAAATAATACGTTTCCGGCGGAGTTTATTTACCAAAATTTAATGATGGAGGCTAATGTCATTCATCAGGCTTTTTTAAGTGGTGTGAGGAAGTTGTTGTTTTTGGGTTCAAGCTGTATTTATCCTAAACTTGCACCCCAGCCTATGAATGAAGATGCCTTGCTCACTGGAAAGCTTGAGCCTACTAATGAGCCATATGCTATTGCAAAAATAGCGGGTATCAAGATGTGCGAAAGTTATAACCGTCAATATGGCAATTCTCACGGTGTGGATTATCGCTCAGTAATGCCTACCAATCTGTATGGTCCAGGTGATAACTACCACCCAGAAAATAGTCACGTTATTCCTGCATTAATTCGCAGATTTCATGAGGCTAAATTTAATAATCTTCCAGAAGTATTGATTTGGGGAACGGGTACTCCAAAACGTGAGTTTCTGTATGTCGATGATATGGCCGCGGCATCGGTATTTGTAATGGAGCTAGAAAAATCGATTTACGACCAAAAGACTAGCCCAATGCAAGGTCATATTAACGTGGGTTTTGGAAGTGATGTGACTATTGCTGAGCTAGCAAAAGCTGTGGGGTCGGCAGTTGGATTTCAGGGGGGCATTGGCTTTGATGTTAGTAAGCCTGATGGCGCGCCTAGGAAATGGATGGACTCTTCTAGATTAAATGCTTTAGGTTGGTTTCCAAAGGTTCGGTTAGCAGAAGGTTTAAATCAATCATATGTTGATTTTTTATCGGGCCACAAAAGTTGCTAAAAAATGACTAAAATCCGTATCAAACTTACATGTTGAATGGCCGTGCTTGTTAGTTGCCGATATGATTTGCTCGCTTTAATTAACCGAACTAAATCTTCTTTTATTAAGTATCCTTAAGATTTTTATTTACCTGGCCTGACTAAATAGTAATTTCTAAAAAATTATCAGCATAGCTCGATAAAATTTGAAAGCTAAAGGTTTTATTTTTTGACCTCTTAACCATATCCTTTAGAGCGGATGACCATACTTGCTTTGTGAATTGGATTATTTTGATTCTAGTTTGTCGAGAAATGGCCTAAATAGAATGCAGATCTAGCTATAGTGGTAGACTCAAAATGATCTGAGTAATAAAAAAATGATAATTTTTATCATGAGACAATCATAGAATTAAATTTTAAAAGTTGCTGAAAATGGTTTCTGATATCAAAAAACAAGCGCCCTCCGATATTGAAGAAGGTGGCGGTGAAATTTCACTTCTTGATGTATTAAATATGCTGCGTAACTCATGGAAACCTATTATTGTTTTCGGGTTTTTAGGTCTATTAGGTGCAATTTTCTACATTCTAGTGACCCCAAACTCATATGAAGCCATATCCCAAATTCGTATGGCTCAAGTTAGTATTACAAGCCCCAGCAATCCTTTTGGGACCTCGGTGGAGGATCCCGCGACCCTGTTGGCACGCATGCAAATTCCTACTAATTTTTCTGCAGAAGTGGTTAGCGCTTGTGCTTATCAGGAAAAGATTGAGTCGGCTTTAGCGCTCTCCAAAGAAGTTAAATTCTCAGTAGTAAAGGGGGTTCCCAATGTTGTGGAGCTTAAGGTGATGGCGCGCAGCCCTGAGTTGGCTAAAAAATGCTCATCAGCCATTTTTGAGGCGATTAAGGTTTCGCAAGCAGGATTAACTGCAGTATTTATAGAGGAGGCAAAACGAAAGTTGGCGACTGATGATCACCATATTGAGGCGGCTAGAAAATTAATTGCAAAAGCAGATCAATCAGGTGCTGTCATATCTGTTGCATATCTTTCTTCGCGTGATGAGTTAACCTTTTTCTTGAATGATCGTGAAAAGATGGTTGACCTAATTGATTCTGCTAAAAATCGCAGCACCAGCTTAATTTCGCCGATCTATGTATTGGATAGACCAGTTTCCCCTAAAAAGATCTCAAGTTTGATTGTTGGCCTATTTACTGGTGTGCTCTTGGGTTTGTTGGTTGCCTTGGGGCGTCAATTTTGGCAAATAATAAAACCCTGAAGCGCAAAGTTGAAAATGAGATATCTATACGATGATTGGCAATAGCGGGCTTGAGCGCTATGTTGGCTATTTTCAATTTAATTTATCTGGCGAATAGATATGCGTGGAATTGTTGCGGCGGTCACAAAAACCAATATTGTTCCGACATTAATTCAAGGTTTAAATAAACATGAAAACCGAGGATACAATTGGGATGCTTTGGTGGCTTTGCGCCTTGCCAAATCCTTGGGTCAAGAGCAATCGTTAGTAATTTGTAATTTGCCGGAATCGGCTGTTGCACATGAGTTTGAGCTCCGATTCAATACTCGCGCTGGCCCTGAAATTGGTGTGGCTTCCACTAAAATATTTACCACTGAGCTTGAAGCAATATTTATAGTTACTCAGTCTATTGCCAGCGAAAAAGAAGTTCTTGTCTCCTCTGAAGAAACTCAATATTTGCATGAGTTGCGTCATTTGCCTAGGGCAGTTATTGAGGTATTAAAGTTAGAAAACTCAATAAAAGTTTTGGCTGAGAAATTTGTAGGCAAACAAGACTCGATTTTTTTGGAGCATGGTGGGCGCTACTTGGATACACTTGAAGGCTCATTAAAACCCAAGGAAATTTCCTATATTCATGTCGGAGTCTATCCCGCTTGGGAATTAAAGAATGGGCCATTGGCCTTGATCGATAGTGATATGCCAGTCGTTGCCATTATGCTGAATGATAAATTCCTAAACAAGCTCAAATTAGATTTACAGGAAGTAAAGGCGAGGTGTGATGAGTTTAATGGCATTCATATTTTGCATTTACCTGAATATTATGGTGAATTATTACCTGCACTGCATTTGGTTGCATCGCAGTTATTTGTTTATCATCACGCCTTAATAAAAGATGATGATGTGGACAGAGCTAGAAATTTAACAAATTCAGTGACTCTTGAGTAATGAAATTAATTAAGCACTCGATTTACAACTTATTGGGCCTTGGTTTGCCCCTTGTGGTTGCCGTTTTTAGTATTCCAGTATTGGTTAAGGGTTTGGGAGATGCTAAGTTTGGCTTACTCACTCTTATTTGGGCTTTAGTTAGTTATTTTGGCCTATTTGATTTGGGGTTAGGGCGTGCGCTTACTCAGCAGTTAGCCTCAATCTTGAATGGCCCTAGGCATGAAGAATCTGGTCGGATAGCATTTACTTCACTAGTGATGATGTTTTTATTGGGTGTATTTGCCAGCGCGATGATATTCATTTTTGGTCCTGTGGGGATAGGTTATCTAAAGTCAGCCTCGGATCAGCAAGAGGCAATAAACTCTGTTTACATTATGGGCGCTGTCATGCCCTTTATTCTATTGACTTCCGGTTTTAGGGGTATCTTAGAGGCAAAGCATCATTTTGGAGTAATTAATGCAATGAGGATACCAATGGGCTTATTTACATTCATTGGTCCAATTATTGTTGTTCTATATTTTGGCTCTAACTTAGAGTTAATTACATTAGTGCTGGTAATAGGTAGAGTACTGGCCTGTATTGCCCACGGTTGGTATGCATGGCTTGCCATAGGAAGCGATCATGGGGTCCTAGGTTTTGATAAAAAGCTTTTAAAGCCACTTTGCTTTTCTGGTGGCTGGATGACAATAAGTAATATCGTAAGTCCTCTAATGGGTTATGTTGATCGGTTTGTTATTGGGTTTAGCATTTCAGCTGCTGCAGTCGCTTTTTATACTACCCCTCAGGAAATGGTCACTAAACTGTGGATTATTCCTGGCGCACTAACATCTGTGCTTTTTCCTGCTTTTGCAAATAGCCACTCTAAAAATAATATTGAAATGAAAAGAATTTTTCATTTATCGATAAAAATGATATTTTTATCGGTTATCCCAATAGTAATTTGCTTGGTTTTATTTTCAGATGAAATATTGGGGTTATGGATTAATAAGGATTTTGCCATTAATAGTCAAGCTTATTTAAAAGTATTTTCTATTGGTATTTTAGTAAATTGCATGGCCCATGTCCCCTATACATTAATTCAAGGTGCTGGTAGATCAAAATTAACAGCTTACTTTCACCTCATTCAATTCCCAATTTATTTTTCATTACTGTGGCTTCTTGCCCTTAATTATGGAATACTTGGCGCAGCAATTGCATGGCTGATAAGAATATTGATTGATTCGATTTTAATGTTTGGAGGGGCCTATAAATTAATGGGCTGGAAGATAACCCTCAAAGAGAAAGGTAAATTAATAAAAAATATAATAGCCTTTATGATCTTCTTTTCAATTATCTCTTTAACAGTTATAAGTATTTTTATAAAATTTATTATTTTATTATTTACAGGGTTGGTAGCATTAGTTTATTTAATAAAATTATTAAAAAATGAATATAAGAATAAAAGTACAGGTTAAATCGTATGAATAAAAATCCCTTGGTAAGCATTATCACTCCTCTATATAATATGGAGATGTATATTGAGAAAACAATTGAAAGTGTTTTATTACAAGATTATGATAATATAGAATATATTGTTATCAACGATGGATCTACTGATAATGCTAAAAAATTATTGGAAAAATACCAAGACAGAGTAAATATTATCCATCAACAAAATATTGGCCAAGCTCGAACCTTGAATAAGGGCTGGAAGATTTGTAAGGGCGACTACATTGGGTACTTAAGTGCTGATGACTTACTTAAGAAAAATGCAATAAGCAGCTTAGTGGATAAAATAAAAGATACTAATTATATTGTGGTTTATCCAGACTTTGATTTAATTGACGCGAATGATAGGCATATTAGAAATATCGAGACAGAGGACTTTAACTTAGAAAGGCTAGCTATAGATTTGGTGTGTCAACCAGGACCCGGGGCATTATTTCAAAAGCAGATTTTTGAGTCTTTGGGCGGCTGGAATGAGAATTTATCGCATGTAGCTGACTTTGAGTTTTGGTTAAGAGCTGCAAAGCATGGAGGTTTTTTGAGGGTTCCAGAAATACTTGCATCTTTTAGAATTCATGAAGGGTCGGGATCTGTAAAGCAGATACCAAAAATAAAAAGCAATGAGATAGTTGAAGTTATGAAGGAGTACTGGGGAGACTTAGAAGAATCTAGGCCTCGTAGTAGAGCCCTTTCAAGTGCAAAAATAATTTCTGCTAGAAGTCACGCTCAATCAGGCAGGTATTTTGATGCATTAAAAAATTGGGGTGGAGCCATTGTAAATTCTCCAAAAAAAGGATTGTCATCTGCTGCTTTTAGATCGATGGCATCAGGTTTTTTTAGAAGAGTTTTTTATCGTATCCGAAATAAAATACGATGACATATTTCAGTTTTATATTATCAATTGCAACTTTTGCTAGATTTTTATATGCAGATAATTCAATATCATTTGATTATCAATTTTATATATATTTTTTTAATGAACTAAATGATATAACTATTTTCGAATTACTAAACAGGGTTATGGAGAGTTTTCCATATGTCTCTTGGGGTGACTTAGGTTCGGGAAAATTTGAATTTGGTTTTGCTTGTATCGCATATATCCTAGGAAAATTATTTAATCCAGCTATTACGTATTCCATGATGGCAAGCATTAGCGTCTATATAAAACTGAATGTTCTAAAAAAATTCAAAGTTCGATATTATGAATATTTTTTATTTTACATTTTTGATATCACTATATTTGAATCCAATCAATTAAGAGCAGGCATTGCCTTAGCTATTTTTATGTTGCTAATATACAATGTATTAAATAAAAATAATAAATTACATTCATTAATTCTAATTTTACTTTCAGTATTTGTGCATTTATCGATTCTGCCTCTAATATTGATGCTTTACATTGCTAAATTCATAGTGCTTTTTAATAAAAATTTTCTAATATTGATTTTTTTATTTTTATTGGAAACTATTGCGGTAACAAATTTGGATTTTATTTCATCTTTTTTTGGTGGTAAGGTGGCAGAATATAACATGCTATCTAATAGCTTTGATGTATATAACAAGACTTCTGGCATTAATATTGCTAGTATTTTAGCCGCAACATTCTCTATACTATTTTTTACAAATAGAGATATTTTCTATAAAAAAATATATTGGATATATGGAATTGTTTACAGTGGAACATGCGTAGTGCTGATAGTTTTCTCTGAATATTTAGTTATTCTATCGGATCGGTTGTGGCTATTATGTTTACCAATTATTATATTGTTTTATTCACACACATTAGAATGCTGCAATTTTCACCATATAAAAATAAACTTTGTATTAAAAAATATAATAAGAATAGAATTATTTTTTTATGTAGTTATAAGCTTACTTTATCGTTACCCATCATCAAATTTTTTTGATTTTATAGTCCCTAAATTTGAATTTATACCACCAACTCTTATTTGATATTTTTAATTATTAATATGGCAAATGTTAAACGTATCATCATATATGCACCAAATATACATCTGGGCGGCGGATTAATTTTATTAAGAGCATTATTTCAGTCTCTATCAAATGTAAATAACATAATAATTTTTGTAGATGAGCGAGGATACAAAGAATTAGGAGCTAATAATTTCCCCCAGACTTATTTAGTTAAACCTACATTTATCGATCGACTTTATAATGAAATCATCTTATCAAAAATTTCACGACCTGGTGATGTTGTACTTTGCTTTCATGGATTGCCACCGCTCTTTAAAAATTTAGGTAAAATTATTGTATATCAACAAAATGCTTTATTGGTAAACTTTAATTTATTATTTGGTTATAAGTCCATAACTGCAATTAGAATTTACTGTGAGCGACTGATATCCTATATATTTAAATTTAGAGTTTCAGAATATATAGTTCAAACTCAAAATATGGCGAATATTCTAAGAAAATGGTATGGGTCATCGCCCTCAAAGAGAGAATTACCATTAAAGATTTCAGTAATGCCATTTGCAGTACATTATACATACAAGCCAGAAACTAAGAAGACATGGGATTTTATTTATGTTGCTGACGGACTTAACCATAAGAATCATGATCGCCTACTTGATGCATGGTCATTGCTTGCGAAAGAGGGGATTAAGCCAACACTTCTTTTGACAATTCCATTTGAATGTATTAATTTAATAAATAAAATAAATTTGTTAAAATCACAAGGAGTTAATATATTTAATGTAGGGCCACAGACACACGATAAATTACATACTATATATTCTGAATCTAAGGCGCTTATTTACCCTTCACTTATTGAATCTTTTGGGTTGCCATTATTTGAAGCTTCAACATTGAACTTGGATATAATAGCTTCAGAACTTGACTATGTTTATGAGGTTTGCAAGCCTATTTTCACATTTGATCCTTATTCAATATCCTCAATAGCAAGATCTATTAAGAGGTATCTTGGATTAATGGATGAATGCAATGCTATTTATACTCCAGCTCAATTTACTAAAATGTTAATTGAAAATTCTTTATAAACAACATATGAATAAAAATATTTTAGTTTTAGGGGTATCTGGGATGTTAGGTAGTGCAATCATGAGGTTACTATCTACCGACCATTCCATTGACTTAACTGGAACTGTAAGAAGTTTAAGTGCAATGGAAACATTGCCAAAGCATTTACATAAGCAAGTTCATCAAGGCATTAATGTAGAAGACTTTGAATCCCTTATTAGAATTTTTGAAGTCGTAAAGCCTGAAATTGTAATCAATTGTGTTGGAATTATTAAGCAGCTTTCTGAATCTTATGATCCATTAGTTGCCATACCAATTAACTCCTTGTTACCTCATCAACTGGCTAAATTATGCATTTCAAGCAATGCCAGGCTTATTCACATGAGTACTGATTGTGTTTTTTCTGGAGCTAAAGGGAGCTATGTTGAGGAGGATTTCCCTGATGCCGATGATTTGTATGGGCGAAGCAAGCTTCTTGGGGAAGTAGACTATCCTGGTTGCGTGACTTTGCGAACATCGATAATTGGCCATGAGTTAAATAGTACAAATAGTCTTATAGACTGGTTTTTATCGCAGGATGGAGTGGTTAACGGTTATACAAAAGCCATTTTCTCTGGATTGCCGACGAATGAAATGGCCAAAGTTATTCGTGATTATGTAATTCCAAATCCAGGTTTGAGGGGGTTGTATCATGTGTCGGTAAACCCAATTAGCAAATATCGCCTATTACAATTGGTATCAGATATTTATGGCAAGACAATAGAAATTGTTCCAAATGATCTTGTGTCAATAAATCGCTCACTAAATTCTCAAAAATTTTGTAAAGCTACAGGGTTTAAACCTAAACCATGGACACAATTAATTAAAGAAATGCATGAGTTCGGACGTGTAAATTAAGGATATCAAATGTTTAGAGAAAAAGTGTTATTAATTACGGGTGGAACTGGATCATTTGGCAATGCAGTATTAAAGCGATTTCTAAATAGTGAATTTAGAGAGATTAGAATTTTTAGTAGGGATGAAAAAAAGCAAGAGGATATGCGTATATCCCTCAAGAATGACAAAGTTAAATTCTATATTGGAGACGTAAGAAATTATGATTCGGTAGCCGATGCCATGAAGGGGGTTGATTTTGTATTTCATGCGGCTGCATTAAAGCAGGTTCCATCTTGCGAGTTCTACCCGATGGAGGCCGTTCGTACAAATGTACTGGGCGCAGAAAATGTAATGCGTGCTGCAATAGAAAATGAAGTTAAAAAGTGCGTTGTCTTAAGTACTGATAAGGCTGTTTACCCTATAAATGCAATGGGAATATCTAAAGCCATGATGGAAAAAGTGATGGCTGCAAAGGCAAGGTTATGTGATGCAAAAAAAACAGTTTTATGTGCAACAAGATATGGGAATGTTATGGCATCTAGAGGTTCTGTGATCCCATTATTTTTGGATCAAATACGCTCCGATAAGCCAGTCACTATTACTGATCCAAATATGACTCGTTTTTTAATGTCTTTAGATGAGTCTGTAGATCTTGTTATGTATGCGTTTGAACATGCCAATCCTGGTGACATTTTCGTTCAAAAGGCTCCTGCTTCAACAATTGAAGATTTGGCCCAAGCCATGAGGGAGATGCTAAATAAGAAAGTGGAAATAAAAGTCATTGGCACTAGACATGGTGAGAAGTTGTTTGAGTCTTTGGTATCAAGAGAGGAGATGGCAAGGGCGGAAGACTTGGGTGGATATTTCCGAATCCCTTCGGATTCAAGAGATTTGAATTATGGCAAGTACTTCGTAGAGGGCGAGATCGAGGCTTCTGACATTGAGGACTATACCTCTCATAATACACATCGTTTAGATATTGAGGGTGTCAAAAAAACTCTATTAAAGCTGGATATCATCCGTGAGGCTCTTGATGCGTAAAATGAAAGTCATGACGGTGGTAGGAACGCGGCCGGAAATTATTAGATTGTCTCGGGTAATGGCTCAGCTCGATCAGTATTGTGATCATATTATTGTCCATACTGGTCAGAACTATGATTATGAGTTGAATGAAGTATTTTTTAATGATTTAGGCATCAGAAAGCCCGATCTATTTTTGGGGGCAGCAGGTAAGAGCGTTGCAGAAACTATTGGCCAGATTATTATTTCTACTGATAATGCGCTTGAAAAATATCAACCAGAGGCACTTTTAATTCTTGGTGATACGAATAGTTGCTTGTCAGCAATTTCAGCAAAAAGAAGGAAGATTCCCGTGTTTCATATGGAGGCGGGGAATCGATGTTTCGACTTTAGAGTTCCTGAGGAGATTAATCGAAAGATTGTTGACCATACCTCTGATATTAATTTGACATACAGCGATATAGCTAGAGAGTACTTATTGAAGGAAGGCTTTCCTCCGGATCAAATTATAAAAACCGGTAGCCCCATGAAAGAGGTTCTTTATTATTACAAGAGCGGAATTGATGGGTCTGACATTCTGTCGCAAATGGGCTTATCTAAGAGAGATTATTTCGTTGTAAGTTCGCATAGAGAGGAGAATGTAGATTCTGAAAAGAATCTCACAAATTTAATTCACACCCTAAATTTACTGGCTGAGCATTTTAAAAAGCCAATAATTTTTTCAACTCACCCTAGAACCCGCAAGAGGTTAGAGACACTGTCGCTTGTTGCTAATCCATTGATTCAATTTTGCAGGCCATTTGGATTCCTGGATTATGTGAGATTGCAAAGCGATTCTCTTTGTACATTATCTGATAGCGGAACGATTACGGAAGAATCATCAATCTTAAATTTTCCGGCATTAAATTTACGTGAAGTCCATGAGCGTCCTGAAGGTTTTGAGGAAGGAGCTGTAATGATGGTTGGGAACAGTTTTGATCGAATTATTCAGTGCTTGGAGATTCTTTACGATCAAGGGCGAGATCAGGATAGGGCCATTAATATCGTTAATGATTACGATGTAGATAATGTATCGCTTAAGGTTTTGAGAATCATTCAGAGTTATACAGACTTCGTTAATCGTAAAGTTTGGAAAAAAGATCTTATAAATTAATTTAAAGGTGCTTATGAAATTTTCTCAAAAACAATTAAAAGATATGGCAATGGTGTGCGCTGAAAAGATTGTAAATGCTAAGCCTGAGCTTGAATACTTTGAAGCTCCATTTAAACATTTAGTTATTGATAACTTTTTTGATTCTGTAATGGCAAATGTTTCTCTGGAAAACTTTCCCGATATTGCTGATGCATGTTGGGAGCACGCTAATGATTCCGATATTGAGATCAAGTATCGGACGACATGGAAGTCTGAGTTTGATATACCAGAAGGGATTGTGGATGCTATTCGAATTATGAATTCCTCTTACTTTCTCCAGGCTATGAGCCAAAAGTTTGATATCCCCAAAACAATGCCAGACCCATATTTTTCTGGCGGGGGATTGAATGCGACAAGGCCCGGTGGTCTTTTAGATGTTCACGTCGATGGTAATTATCACGATGCATCAGGTTTAAATCGCCGTTTAAATGCCATCGTATATTTAAACCCGAATTGGAAACCTGGCTGGGGTGGTGAGTTTGGTGTGTACGATGAAAATGGTGATGTTTGCTTAAAAGAAGTTGCGCCTTTATTTAATCGATTAGTAATATTTGACTCTCATGACAAATCATTTCATGGCCTGCCTGCCCCTCTGAATTTTCCAGAAGGCGAAATTAGAAAGTCTATCATTCTGTATTACTACACTAAAGACTCAAGACCACACACACAAATTTCAGTGGAGAAGCCACACAGTGCTTTGTGGAAAAAACGTGGTTTAAATGATAAAAGAGGCAATAAGACTCGTAATTTTAATTAATGCTTAAAAAGAAATAAATGGGATTATATTTGTGAGGCTGTTAATTGTTGCAGATGCTTTCCCTCCCATGCGTACATCGGCAGCAGTGCATATGCATGAATTAACTATTGAATTAAGCAAGCTTGGACATCTGATCACTGTAGTAACTCCTTCAGCCTTCATTAAGAAGGGCTGGATAATTACAGAGCATGATGAATATAGGTTGGCATCAGTCCGCACCCCAAGAACTAAAGATGTGAGCTACCTAAGAAGGACAATCGCAGAATTTATTTCTCCTTATTTTCTTTATGCTGGATTAAAGTCAACGCCAATTATTGATGAAACCTTTGATGGAATTATTTGGTACTCTCCCACCATTTTTTTTGGACCATTAATCTCAAGGTTAAAAAAAAGATTTAGTTGTCCCGCCTATTTGATACTTAGAGATATGTTCCCTGACTGGGCGGTAGATTTGGGCTTGATGAAAAAGGCATTGCCTTACTATTTCCTTAAGATAATTGAGTTTTATCAATATAAAGTAGCAGACCATATTGGCATTCAATCCCCGGGTAATTTTAAATACTTTAATAATGGGTTTCTGAGACGATTCAGGCCAAAAATTGAGTTGCTCTGGACTTGGGTAACCCCAAGTAAATTGCCTGCGCCATGCTCTATTACTTTGCAGGAAACTTGTTTGGCTGGAAGGGTAATTTTTGTATATGCTGGAAATATGGGAGTGGCTCAAGATTTTAATTTGCTAATGAATATGGTCAAGTTGTACGAAGATAAAGTAGATGTTGGTTTTGTATTCGTTGGTAGGGGTAGTGAGGTCCAGCGTTTAAAAAAGGAGGCGACCCAATTTGCGCTTACCAATATCATTTTTTTTGATGAAATTAATTCTTCAGAAATTCCAGCGCTGTATGCTCAGTGCGATATAGGGTTGGTTGCCTTAGATCCACGTCATAAGTCGAACAATATACCCGGCAAGTTTTTATCCTACATGGAGTCTGGGTTACCAGTACTTGCGAGACTTAATACAGGAAATGATCTCATTCAATTAATTAGTGAAAACCAAGTGGGAGCAAGTTATGTGGGTTTCAATCCACATGAGCTTCAGGCGGTTGCCGACCAATTGATGCGGGCATTAGAGTCTGATCAATCTATTTCAATTCGCTGTAAACAATTAGCCAATAGCTTATTTTCAACTGAAAAAGCTGTGAAACAAATTATTGATGCCCTTAAAAAGAGTGATTAAATAACTTCCTTTTGATTTTAACTTTCACCCCCCCCCAGTGGGATCTTGGATGAAATATCTTGAGTGTTTACCATTGAACGAAAACATTCTTAAAAGTGAATTATTACAGTTTCCGGATTTTTATAAACCCGAGTAATTCCTTAAGAAGGGTGCATCCATTTGGGTGTTTTAAAGGTAACAATTCTTTTGTATAGCCAAACATAACAAATTATGAAAGTCAGCATTGATGTGATTAATATTGAGCTCGAGTGTGGCCACATCATTGCTGGGATGATCACAATAGAAGTGAGTATCCAAAGATATGGAGCGGTTTTGGCATTTGCGCTAAAAAAGTCATGCTTCGACTGAACTATTTGGGTGTTTAATATGCGTCTAAATATTAGAGAATGAAAGTGGATTCCATCGGGCTGCCCCGGACTTTTCCCTTGATGAATTTTTCTACGATAAATAGTAAACAGAGTTTCTAAAATTGGGTAGCCGTTAATCAGAACTGCAAACCATGGAGAAATTAATTCATGCCTAGACGTCAACAGCACGCTGATGGCTGCTATCCAAAATCCAAGTAAATAGGCTCCACCATCACCGAGGAATATCAAGCCTCTGGGGTAATTCCAAATAAAAAAACCTAAAGTAGCGCCGGCCATAATAAAGCTTAAATACATCATTAATGGGTCGTTAAAAGTAAAGCTTATATAACCTAGGGCGCATAGGGTGATGATGCCCACCATACTCGATAGCCCATTGAACCCATCAATAATATTGTAAGCATTGGCTAGACCGGTTATCGCAAAGACGGTAAAGAGAGTCGCTATTGCTGGTAAGGTAAAAAGGTAGTCAACACCCGGTATATCTAATCTTGTAATTGATCCATTTAATAGTGCTGTAACGAGGTAGGCAGAAATAGCAGTAAATAGCAGACGGGTCTTAACCCCAATTTTTTTCGTAAGATCTTCAGTCAGTCCAATGGCAAATGTAGGAATTGCGCAAATCAGTAACATGACTTCTGTGGTTGCGCCGGGAATAAGTGTCAGGCGGAAAATGATAGCCACCGTAACTCCAGTCGCTAATCCAAGTCCCCCAATTCGGGGAACAGATACCTTATGAAACTTTTGCGGTCCAGAAAGGTCAGAATCGGCCGATAAATGGCTATGCAAGTGCTCAAATCGGATGATGAGCAAAGTGATAGTAAAAGAAGTTAAAAAGGCAATGATTAAACCAGACATTCCTTGATTATAGAATCTCAAATAGGTTTCGGGCGTTCAATTAAGTATATTTACCCCTTATGGACCTATCAAAAACAATGAATCTCATTTGTTTCGTTTTAAAGGGTGAAATAAGATTTTCCAAGCTTAATTACAAGTCTAGTTGACAGTTGGTTTGGCGTTATATTGATATTCGGTCTTCCAAGGTTTCTTTAAGGCTGAAGCAAGCCTTCGGGGTGCCGATTTCTTCCAAAGTGGTTTTGAGTGGGCGGGGAGTAGTCGTTTAACGGTATTAGCGGCCTTGTCCTTTGGTTCTGAGCTCCATTTGCACTTTAGAGTTTTAGTCCAAAGCACCTGAATTTGGAGCGATTTTGCCCATTTTTGAGTTAAATCACCCCCCAATTCGTTATAATGTTTAGATATATTTAGAGCTTAGCGCTTTTGGGGTTATTTTGTTTATTTTCTTGCCGGTGATGATTGGTCGATTTTGCGCAGAAGGATGCGTAAGTGACTGATTTTATTGAAGAAAATAGTAAAATAGCCGATTTTGAGGCTGGTCCTTTGGTGGCCATCCTCATGGGAACCCATAATGGGGCGAAATTTTTGCCCGAGCAATTAGATTCTTTGGTAGCTCAAACTCACCAAAATTGGGTCTTAATTGCCAGTGATGATGGCTCTACTGACGATACATTGAGAATTTTGAAGGCCTATCAGGCCAAATGGCCTACCGGAAAGCTCACTATCAAAGAAGGCCCAAAACAAGGTTTTTGCGTGAACTTTTTATCGATGGCCTGTGATCCCGATATCAAATCTAATTACTATGCCTTTTGTGATCAAGATGATGTGTGGCTTGCCACTAAGCTAGCGGTTGCGATACAAAATATTGCTGAAAATCAGGAAGAAAATATTCCATACGTTTACTGTGGTCGCACCTCTTATGTGAATGAGAAGCTCAAGAAAATTGGGTGCTCACCATTGTTTGCTTTTCCAAGATCATTTCGCAATGCGTTGATTCAAAGCATTGCCGGTGGAAATACCATGGTGTTTAATCAGAGCACTAAAACTGCACTGGAAAAAGTGGGCGTTGTTCAGCACCCCTCTCATGACTGGTGGGTCTACCAATTAGTTTCTGGAGTGGGTGGGGAAGTTTTTTATGATCAAACGCCGCAAGTGCTTTATCGACAACATAAAAATGCATTAGTAGGAGGTAATAATTCATTTGTTGCACGTATTGAGCGTATCTCGATAGTCTTTAAGGGCGAGTTTCGTCGTTGGAGTGATCAAAATATTGCAATACTATCTATCGCATACCCTTGGCTTACTCATGGAAGTAGAGAAACCTTAGGGTTATTTAAAAAAATGCGTGGGGCTAAATTAAAAGATCGCTTTCGATTGATGGAAGTTGCTGGTTTGTATCGTCAAACCTGGCCTGGGACCATTAGCCTTTTATTGGCAGCGTTGCTTAAGAAAATCTAATGCAAAATTTTTCCGCATCCCCCCGCGAAATGGTTGCCAGTTTTTGGCGAAACAGATCTCTTATTTATGCATTAAGTAAACGTGAGGTGCTTGGGCGTTATCGAGGTTCGTATTTTGGTATTTTATGGTCGTTTATTAACCCCTTATTCATGCTCACGATTTATACATTTGTATTTAGTGTGATTTTTAAAGCGCGCTGGAATGAGCAAAGCGACTCCAAAACAGAGTTCGCTTTAATTCTGTTTGCCGGGCTCATTGTGTTTAATCTTTTTTCTGAATGCATTACAAAAGCTCCAACGCTAATACTTAGTAATGCGAATTATGTAAAAAAAGTAGTGTTCCCACTAGAAATATTGCCTTGGGTGACATTGTATTCAGCGCTTTTTCATGCGGCAATTAGTTTGTTGGTTTGGTTAATTGCCTATATGATTTTTTTTGAACTCCCGCAAATCACTATTTTCTATCTACCTATAGTTATTATTCCTCTTATCTTCATGATTATGGGAATTTCGTGGGTATTGACAGCGTTGGGCGTATATTTGCGTGATATTGGCCATATCATTGGAATTTTCGTATCTGCGCTAATGTTTCTTTCGCCCATTTTTTATCGAATCTCTTCTTTGCCGGAAGAGTTTCGGTCGGTAATACTGCTTAATCCGTTAACCATTCCGGTAGAAGAAGTGCGGAACTGCTTATTTTGGGGTGCAGAGCTTAATTACACCTTTTTATTAGCTTATTTGGTCACTTCCTTGCTAATTTGCTGTTTTGGATTTGCATGTTTTCAGAAGATGCGAAAGGGGTTCGCAGATGTCATCTGAGATCGCAATTGAAGTTCAAAATTTAAGTAAGTGCTATCGTATTTACAATCAACCTCAGCACCGCCTTTTACAGATGGTTGATCCTAGGGATAAAAAATATTATCGAGAATTTTGGGCCTTGAATAATATTTCATTCCAAATTAAGAAAGGCGAAACAGTTGGGATAATTGGAAGAAATGGAAGTGGTAAATCGACGTTGTTGCAGTTGGTTTGCGGAACATTAAATCCTACAAGCGGAAAAATTACTTGCAAGGGTCGTGTTGCAGCCCTTTTAGAGTTGGGTTCTGGATTTAACCCTGACTTTACTGGGAGGGAAAATGTTTACCTTAATGCTAGTATTTTGGGTTTAAGCCAAAATGAGATAAATTTAGCATTTGGTGCGATTATTGAGTTTGCTGATATTGGAGATTTTCTGGATCAACCAGTAAAAACATACTCTAGTGGGATGATGGTTAGACTGGCATTTGCTGTCGCCATTCATAGTAATCCAAGTATTTTAGTTGTTGATGAAGCGTTGTCTGTTGGAGATGAATTATTTCAAAGGAAGTGTTTTTCGCGTATTGAGGCTATTCGGGCAAGCGGCGCGACTATATTATTTGTATCTCATTCAGGCAGTCAAATTATTGAGCTATGCAACAGGGCGGTTCTGCTTGATGCGGGCGAGCAATTACTGATTGGGCCACCAAAAGAAGTTGTTGGAAAATATCAAAAGTTAATATATTCACCCCAAGATCGAGTCAAAATAATACGCAAAGAAATTCAAGAAACTTCTGAATCTTCGAAGGAGAATCTGGAGGGCAATGTAGATGGCTTTTCTCAAGGGTATCAAATACCCGTTTTAAGAGATCTATTAAAGAGAGATCAAGAGGAATTCTTTGATGAAAACATTGAGATTCAAAATGCTAAAACAATGCTCCATTATGAGTCGCAGGGCGCATGGATCGATACTCCGTTTATTTTGACACGTTTAGGTAGAAGGGTTAATTGCTTAAAACGTGGGGAGACTTATAGATATTGTTACAGAGTAAGATTTGATCAGGGGGCTACTAAAGTTAGGTTTTCAATGTTAGTCAAAACTATTTCGGGTATGGAATTAGGTGGTGCAATGTCAGCCCCAACAATTTCAGAGGGCATTACCTACATCCAAGCTGGTCGCTACGTAAATGTTGAATTTGAATTTTTATGTAATTTAAATCCAAATATTTATTTCTTAAATGCTGGAGTGGTTGGAATAAGTGACGCCGAAGAAACTTTCCTACATCGGGTTTTAGATTTAATTGCATTTAGAGTGCTTCCTGTCGAGGGTAATACATCAACCGCAGTTATTGATTTTAAGTGCATACCAAAGTTGGAAATCATTTCATAATGAAAATGGAAAATACTATTTATGAATAACCCTCCTAATTTATGTTTGTCCGATCATACTTATTTGAGTGGTGTACTTGGGTCAACCAATCCAGCAAAAAACAAATTAATAGTGGTTTTGGGGATGCATCGAAGTGGGACAAGTGCAATCACGAAGGGGTTGGAACTGCTTGGAGTGGCGCTTGGAGGGAATTTGCATGCAGCGGCACCCGATAATCCAAAGGGATTTTGGGAGGATCGTGAATGTTTGCAAATTAATGAAGATTTTCTCGCTCATGTTGGCTCTAGGCACGATAGGTTAGTCGTTCGTTGGAGTCAAATAAGTGACGACCCGTTCATTTGCGACTTAAGGCTTAAAGCTATTGCATTGGTTTTAAGAAAATTAGCAGAGTGCAATGGCATCTGGGCATTTAAGGATCCCAGAACTTCTAGGGCATTGAGTTTTTGGCAGAGTGTTTTTGATGCGATTGAATGTGATGTTTGTTATGTGATAGCAATTCGGAACCCTCTTGCAGTAGCCAATTCATTGGCAAAACGCAATAATTTAGCTAATGAAAAATCCTATCTGTTGTGGCTTCAGCATACATTGCCAGCCGTTTTAGAGACAAATAATTATTCTAGGGTTGTGGTCGATTTTGACCTCTTTTTGAATGCGCCATTTATACAGTTAGAGCGTATGGCAAAAACCTTAGGGCTGCCGCCTCCGGATATAAATGCTCCAAATACTATAAATTTTATAGAATCTTTTCTTGATAAAAAACTTAACCACAGTAAATTTCCTGAAAGACTTCTTAATTCTGATTATCGCATTCCCCAGGATGTTATTGATGCATATCACATACTTTTAAGTGTTGCAAAGGATCATCTTTCGC
>Ga0364915_10266_pt1 | contig 20229 bp, 15 predicted proteins | sample ExccelJu500001D4_3_FD_206958 | JGI IMG/M metagenome (GOLD analysis project Ga0364915, IMG submission 206958) | Enriched cells from Trout Bog Lake Hypolimnion, Wisconsin, USA - BchlTB.June25.5000.01.D4 | ecosystem: Environmental > Aquatic > Freshwater > Lake > Hypolimnion/Profundal zone | place... | reverse complement strand
TATCAGGTCATATTTTTTTGCCAGATCCCGCCGGAAAGCATGCCGAGGATAATATTATTGAACGGACAGGTGGCGAAATGCCCACTTTACCATCAGATGCAGTCCCTCACTGGGATCTGGCAAAAAAATATGACCTGATAGATTTTGAATTGGGTGTAAAGATATCGGGTGCAGGATTTCCGGTATACAAAGGCAAAGGCGCCCGCCTGCAACGTGCATTGATAAACTTCTTTCTTGACAATGCCCTTGAAGCGGGATACCTTGAAATTCAACCTCCCTACGTGGTAAATGCTGCCTCGGGTTATGGAACCGGACAACTGCCCGATAAAGAAGGACAAATGTACCACTGTGATGTAGATGATTTGTATTTGATTCCTACTGCAGAAGTCCCGGTGACAAATATATATCGTGACGTTATATTGAATGAGAATGAGCTACCCATCAAAAACACGGCCTATTCTGCCTGTTTTCGTCGTGAAGCAGGTTCTTACGGCAAGGATGTTCGGGGACTTAACCGGCTGCATCAATTTGACAAAGTAGAGATTGTACAAATTCAACATCCTGATAAATCCTATGAAACATTGGATCAAATGGTGAATTATGTGCAGACGCTGGTTGAAAAACTTGAATTACCCTGGCGTATTCTTCGCCTTTGTGGTGGCGATATGAGCTTCACTTCAGCACTTACTTTCGACTTTGAAGTTTATTCAGCGGCTCAGGAAAGGTGGTTGGAAGTCAGTTCGGTATCGAACTTCGAAAGTTATCAGGCAAATCGTTTGAAATGCCGTTTCAGGACTGCTGACAAAAAGACTCAACTTTGTCACACCCTCAACGGTAGTGCAATGGCCCTTCCACGCATCGTGGCCGCTCTGTTAGAGAATAATCAGACGGCGGAGGGTATTCGTATCCCAAAAGCGCTAGTGCCTTATACGGGCTTTGAAATGATTGATTAAGCCAACCGAGTCACAGGCTAATTTAAGTAGTTCCCTGTCCTTATTCAAAGAAGTTGGATTTAAATAATAAAAAAAAACATCTGCAAAGCCTTGCAGATGTTTTTTTTATGCTAACGTATATTGTCTTATTAAATCCGGGCTTTAATTGCTTTTGTTTCGGCTTCAAAACCTGGTTTTTCAAGCAATGCAAACATGTTTTTCTTATATGCTTCCACACCAGGTTGGTCAAAAGGATTAATTCCCAAGACATAGCCACTGATTCCGCAAGCTTTTTCGAAGAAGTACATCAATTCACCCAGATAGTATTCATTCAGTTTAGGTAGTTCTACTTTTAAATTAGGAACGCCGCCATCAATATGGGCGATTTGTGTTCCCAATTCAGCCATTTTATTGACTTCATCCACACGCTTTCCTGCCAGGAAATTTAATCCATCCAGGTTATCTTCCGAAGTTGGGAAAATTTTCGTATAGTTGCTTTCTTTGATAGAAATAACAGTTTCAAATATAGTGCGTTCACCTTCCTGAATCCATTGGCCCATGGAATGCAAATCGGTGGTGAAATCAACAGAAGCCGGGAAAATACCCTTATTTTCTTTTCCTTCACTTTCGCCGTATAGTTGTTTCCACCATTCGCCTACATAATGCATTTTAGGGTGAAAGTTCACAAGTATCTCAATGCCTTTTCCGTTTTTGTATAATTCATTGCGAACAGCTGCATATTGTGCCGCAGGGTTTTCTTCAAAAGAAGTTTCCAATCCGCATACAGTTTCCATTTTTAATGCTCCTGCCACCAGTTCCCGTACATTGAATCCAGCTACTGCAATGGGTAACAAACCTACCGGTGAGAGCACTGAATAACGGCCTCCGATATTATCATCAATAATGAATGTCTTGTAACCCTCCTGTGTAGCCAGGGTACGCAAGGCACCTCGTGATTTGTCAGTAATGGCAACAATGAGTTTTTGAGAAGCAGCTTTCCCTTGTTGATTTTCCAATTGAGTCTTTAGTAAACGGAATGCCAGAGCAGGTTCAGTGGTTGTCCCTGATTTGGAAATAGAGATAATTCCGAATTTCTTGTTTTTCAAAAGTTCCTGCAGTTCATACAAGTAATCTTCGCCGATATTCTGTCCGGCATAAACTACAACAGGTGATTTCCGTTCTGTTTGTAACCAGTCGAAGCTGTTCGAAAGGGCATCAATCACAGCTTTTGCTCCCAGGTAACTTCCGCCGATTCCAATAACCACCACTACTTCACAATTATCCCGAAGTATCTTTGCTGTCTTTTCAATATCGGTTAGATGAGCTTCATCAATGGATGAAGGTAAATTTAACCAACCCAAGAAATCACTGCCTTTACCTGAACCATTGTGCAAGGCCAAATTTGCTGCAGCTACCTGAGCTTTGTATCCGGCTACATTTTGTTCGGATATAAATCCAAACGCTTTGTCGATCGATAGTTTAATATTTTCCATATTAATAATTATTAGCCCCCTAAATCCCCTAGGGGGACTTTTGAGATGCGAGTTTATAAGTAATTTAGTTGTATATCTTTATTTAAAGCTTCTTTTGGGAGTTGTGGCCTTATTTAAGTCTTTCGGATAATTTCCGTATTTCCATTGTTGGCGAGCATCTATTGTACAGAATTTCAAATATTGAATCTACAATTGGCATGCTGACCTGATAATTTTCATTTATTTCGTGAATACATTTGGTGGCATAATATCCTTCAGCAATCATTTCCATTTCTATCTGAGCCGTTTTTACGGAATAACCTTTACCGATCATACTACCGAAAAGCCTGTTGCGGCTAAACTTTGAATAGGCAGTAACCAATAAATCGCCCAGATATGCCGATTCGTTAATGTCACGATGCAAAGGATTGGTGGCGTTGCAAAAGCGATTCATTTCCTGTATCGCATTCGAGACAAGGACCGCTTGAAAATTGTCGCCATATTTCAAGCCGTGGCAAATTCCAGCGGCAATGGAATAGATATTCTTCATGACAGAGGAAAACTCAATCCCCATGATATCGTCACTTATGGAAGTACGAATAAAACTGGTATTGAATCGTTGTGCCAGCACACGGGCTTTTTCACGTGAAGTACAACCGATAGTCAGGTATGAGAGACGTTCAAGGGCAACCTCTTCTGCATGGCATGGACCTGCTAAAACAGCGATATTATCCCTGGGAACTCCATAAACCTGCTCAAAATAATCGGACACTATCATATTCTCATCCGGGACTATCCCTTTGATGGCAGTTACAATGAATTTGTTGTCAAACGTCCGTTTTAGTTTTTTTAAATGTTGCTTTAAAAAAGGAGAAGGCGTAGCAAATATCAATATATCCGATGTACGAACCAGTTTATTAATATCGCTGGTAAAATTAATCCGGTCTGTATCAAATTTTACTCCCGTAAGGTAAGAAGGATTCTTACTGAGTCTTATGAATTCATCAATCTGTTCCTGCCTGCGCATGTACCAGTTGATGCTTTCTGCATTGGTTAGCGTAATTTTAGCAATTGCCGTGGCCCAACTTCCACCACCTATTACAGCAATCTTACTTTTTTCGTTCATCTCTTTTGTCTGTTGTCTAAAGTCCAATGTCTAAAGTTTTCTATCCCAAGTTTTAAAGCTTAATCATCTGCTCAAATTCTCAACCCAATCATCTTAATTAACTTGTTAACTTAATCAACCCAATTAACCAATCAACCAACGGAACGAAGTGACGTCCCGTTTACGGGATCACCTACTTCCCTGCTTCTGTAATCCACGCTGCCACCTCTTCTTTCGAGGGGTTTGTGAGTTCCAGTTTGTTCTTTTTGTTTAGACCGCAAATATCCTGATGGAATTTGTTTGGGTTCAATCCTTTTAAATTCTCAACGGTTTGTATTCCAGCTTTTTGAACCACTGCGATCCATGCTTCAGGAATTCCCAGGGTTGCGAATTTCTCATTCGTATCTTTTTTTGCCGCTTTCTCAGGTTTCATCTGTGGAAAGAAAAGTACTTCCTGAATGGCTTGCTGACCTGTCATGAGCATGACCAACCGGTCCATGCCTATGCCCATACCCGAAGTAGGTGGCATGCCATATTCCAGTGAACGTACAAAATCCATGTCGATAAACATCGCTTCATCATCTCCTTTCTCACTTAGGTTCAGTTGCTCCTGGAAACGACCTAACTGGTCAATCGGGTCGTTTAATTCCGAATAAGCATTGGCAAGTTCTTTCCCATTCACCATTAATTCGAATCGCTCGGTCAGTTCCGGATTATCACGGTGCCGTTTACAAAGAGGACTCATTTCACGTGGATAATCAGTTATAAAAGTTGGTTGGATATAATTTCCTTCACACTTCTCACCAAAGATTTCGTCAATCATTTTGCCTTTACCCATTGATTCATCGGCTTCGATATGCAGTTTATGGCAAACTTCGCGCAACTCCTCTTCATTCATTCCATTGATATCAAAGCCCGTATATTCATTGATGGCATCGATCATGGTAATCCGTTTGAAAGGGGTCTTAAAACTGATGGTTTTATCACCAATCGTGATTTGATCAGTGCCGTTCACATCCTGACAGATTTTTTCAATCATGTTTTCGGTGAATTCCATCATCCAGTTGTAGTCTTTGTAGGCTACATAAATTTCCATGGCGGTAAATTCAGGATTATGTGTACGGTCCATTCCTTCGTTACGGAAGTTTTTAGAAAATTCATAAACTCCTTCAAAACCACCCACTATTAATCTTTTCAAATACAGTTCATCAGCTACCCGCAAGTAAAGTGGCATGTCCAATGCATTGTGATGTGTTGTAAAAGGACGAGCGGATGCTCCTCCGGGTATGGATTGAAGTATAGGTGTTTCCACTTCGATGTAATCCTGTGAATTAAAAAAATCACGCATGGATTGATATACTTTGGTACGTTTTATGAAAATATCCTTGATTCCTTCGTTCACCACCAAATCAACATACCGTTGTCGGTATCGTTGTTCAGGGTCTTCGAATGCATCGAAAGCTACTCCATCTTTATATTTTACAATCGGAAGCGGACGAAGTGATTTGCTGAGTACGCTCAATTCCTGTGTGTGAATGCTGATTTCACCTGTCTGGGTGCGGAACATAAAGCCTTTGATCCCAACGAAATCGCCAATGTCCAGTAGTTTTTTGAACACAGTGTTGTACATTTCAGGTTGTGCCTCTGTGTTGATATCATCGCGACTCACATAAACCTGTATGCGACCTTTGGAGTCCTGCAACTCAATAAACGAAGCCTTGCCCATAATACGACGGCTCATAATACGACCGGCAACACAAACCTGTTTCCTGCTTCCATCGTCCTTAAATTCAGCCTTTAAATCGGTCGAAAATGCATCGGTTGGATAAAGTGCTGCGGGGTAGGGGTCGATGCCCATATTTCGTAACTCGTCCAGGCTCTGTCGTCTGAATTGCTCTTGTTCACTAAGTTCTATGCTCATAATCTCATTTATATACAAATTACTGCAAAAGTACAAAAAAAGGATGAAAATGTCATACAAACTCTTGAATACATATTTTTCAATAGAACAACCGGAGCAAAAGAGATTAAAATTGAATTCAATTCGTCTGATTTAGATTTTATGATGCAGGATGCCATTTCTATAAAACGTTGTTTGTATATTTGCATCCAGAAACCATTTTTTAAGAAAAGCAACCGGTTATGGAGGAAAATCAAGACATCCGTTGGAAGCAACGCTTTCATAATTTTGAGAAAGCAATAACACACCTGGAATCTGCCCTACAACTAAAGGATCCTGATATTCTTCAAAAGGCCGGTATTATTCAGTTTTTTGAAATGTGTTATGAACTTGCCTGGAATACATTGAAAGATTATTTGGAAGAGCAGGGGTTTGTTGATGTCAAGTCACCCCGAAGTGCTTTCAAAAAGGCATTTGAAGTGGGGCTTATTCAAGATGGCCATACCTGGATGGAATTGCTTCTCGATCGTAATCTTACGTCCCATGCCTACGATGAAGAAAAGGCTTCTGAAATTGAAAACCTGATTCATCAAAAGTATTATCCTTTACTTATAAATTTATACCACACACTAAAGCTTCTTTCAAATGACTGATTTAGGACTGAAACAACATGATCTTGATCTGATCATATCGGTTATAAGTGGGTTTCCTGAAGTCAAACAAGCGTTGATATTTGGGAGCCGGGCTAAAAGAAATTTCCGGGATGGAAGTGATGTTGATATTGCATTGAAAGGTCCAGAACTCAACTTGAACATCATTTCACAAATAAGCTATAATCTGAATGAAGAAACGACCTTACCTTATACTTTCGATGTGTTAAATTACCAGTCCATTACAAGTAATGAATTGAAAGAGCATATTGATAGGGTAGGAGTCATTATTTTGTAAAACCTGAAAAGAACGATTTATAAAACCAACATGAACGAACTCGAAACATTATTTCAACAATACACTCACGAAAAACTTTTATCGAAAGAAGAACTGTCAGCTTCAGGATCGAATCGCAGGTACTTCAGGTTGGAGAGTAAAAATACTTCATTGATAGGAGTAGAGGGTACTTCTATTGAAGAAAACAATGCCTTTATTGAAATGGCTATTCATTTTTACAGTAAAGGATTGCCTGTTCCCCGTTTTCTGGCAAAAACTGATGATGGCCGCTTTTATATCCAGGAGGATTTGGGGGATACCCTGCTCTTTGATGCCATCTCCGAAGGGCGCAAAACAGGTGTGTTCTGTGAACAGGAGAAAGAACTGTTACGTAAAACAATGCAGAAATTACCTTCCATGCAGGTGTTGGGTGCCAGTGATTTTGATTTTTCAATTTGCTATCCCCAGCCTGAATTTAACGAACGATCCATCCTTTGGGATTTGAATTATTTCAAATACTGTTTTCTCAAATCAACCGGCCTTGACTTTCAGGAAAACCTGTTGGAAGATGATTTCGCCCGGTTATCTGAAATACTTTTACGCTCACAAACCAATACTTTCATGTACCGCGATTTCCAAAGTCGCAATGTAATGGTGGTTAATGATGAACCCTTTTTTATCGATTTCCAGGGAGGACGAAAAGGACCGCTATATTACGATGTGGCCTCTTTCCTTTGGCAAGCCAAGGCTCAATATAAAACTGAATTACGGGATGAATTATTGCAAACATACCTGATGGCATTAAGGGAATTACAGCCGGTAGATGAAGCTGACTTTCGGGAACAACTCAAGCATTTCGTATTATTCCGAACCTTGCAGGTGTTGGGAGCCTATGGATTCAGGGGATATTTTGAAAAGAAACCTCACTTCCTGCAGAGCATCCCTTTTGCTCTTGAAAACTTGCGGACTCTTTTGCAGAATGAGTTTTCCGAATACCCTTATTTGCTTCAGATCCTGAAGCAAATGACCGAGCTAAAACAATTCCGTGAAGTGTCGTTACGCAAGCCACTCGTAGTTAAGATCTACAGTTTCTCGTATAAAAAAGGCATTCCTCAGGACGATTCCGGCAATGGGGGCGGTTTTGTGTTCGATTGCAGGGCCGTGAATAACCCCGGGAAATATGAACGATATGCCTATTCAACAGGACTGGATGAGTCGGTAAAACAGTTTCTCGAAGAGGATGGTGAAATATTGCCTTTCCTGGATCATGCCTTCCAACTGGTGGATGCATCCGTCAAACGATACATGGACCGCGGATTTGCCAATCTGATGGTAAGCTTTGGGTGTACAGGCGGTCAGCATCGTTCGGTTTATTCCGCTCAAAAACTAGCCGAACATCTCAATGAAAAATTCGGCATTGAAGTTCAACTTATTCACCGGGAACAGAATATTGAAGAACTGCTTGCCGTCAAATAAAAGGTTGAACCATTTATCCAATCAACCAATCAACCAATTAACCAATTAACAATTAACCAATTTGAAAGCATTGATTTTCGCTGCAGGTCTGGGTACACGTCTTAAACCCCTAACTGACTCTTTGCCCAAAGCATTAATTCCTATTGCTGGTAAATCCCTGTTAGAACACGTTATTTTAAAACTGAAAGCTGCCGGTTTCAATGAAATTATTATCAACGTTCATCACTTTCCTGATCAGGTTATTGATTTCCTGCAATTGAAAAATAACTTTGATATCCGTATTGAAGTATCCGATGAACGCAACATGTTGCTGGATACAGGAGGTGCAGTCCGGAAAGCCGCCTGGTTCTTTGATGATGGAATGCCCTTTCTGGTTCACAATGTAGACATTTTATCCAATGTAGATCTGAACGAATTATACGACCAGCATCTTCAATCCGGTTCATTGGCAACCCTGGTAGTCAGCAAACGGGATACCTTCAGGTATTTATTGTTTAATGAAGAAAATCGTTTATATGGCTGGATCAATGAAAAGACAGGCGAAACAAAACCAATGGGTATTACGGATATCACTCAATCCAATAAATTAGCCTTTGCCGGTATCCAGGTGCTTTCTCCCGGCGTTTTTGATCTGATGGAAAACCTTGAATCAAAATTCCCCATTATGGATTTCTATTTGTCACTGGTTCAAACTCAAATCATAAAAGGATTTGTACCCCTTAATTTTCAGATGATGGATGTGGGAAAGCTGAATGTATTGGAGGAAGCTGAAGAATTTGTAATAAAGAACCCCTGACTTCCGTTGACAATGTTACCATCAACTTACAGGGAGGCATTCCTAGAGAACCAGGAATTAGTTAATTGGTAGATTAAGTTAATTGGTCGAACCAATCTACCAATCTACCAATTAACATAATCAACTTTATTAACCAATCAACCATCAACTATTCAACAGATTAGCCGTCAGATACAGGTCCACCAATGTTAGAGCCGCCATGGCTTCCACAATCGGCACGGCACGTGGAAGGACACAAGGATCATGACGACCCCGGGCTTCCAATTCCACCTCATTGGTATGAATATCCAGGGTGTCTTGTTTTTTTGCAATCGTTGCCACGGGTTTAAACAATACCCTGAAGTAGATATCCTGTCCGTTGCTGATGCCACCCTGAACTCCTCCCGAATTATTGGTACGGGTAGTCACCTTATCACCGTCTTTTACAAAGGCATCATTCATCTCCGAGCCTTTCAGGCTGACACCTTCAAATCCACGTCCGTAATCAAAACCATGGGTAGCGTTGATGCTTAACATAGCCTGAGACAACCGTGCCTGAAGTTTATCAAATACAGGTTCGCCCAATCCAACAGGGATACCCTTGATAACACACGAAATGATGCCTCCGATCGAATCACCCTCTTCTTTCAACTGTTTAATATAGGCAATCATCTTTTCAGCTGTCTCCGGGTCGGGGCAACGCACGATGTTACTTTCAATAAGTGATAAATCGGCTGTTTCGTAATTCTTTGACATGGCAATGTGACCTACCTGTGAAGTAAAGGCTGTAATTTCAATCCCTTTATTTTTCAGGAATAATTTGGCAATGGCACCTGCCACGACCCGTGAAGCCGTTTCACGGGCAGAGCTTCGTCCTCCGCCGCGATGATCGCGAATGCCATATTTCTGTTGGTACGTATAATCGGCATGTGAAGGCCGGTACACTTCTTTCAGGTGATCGTAATCCGTACTGTGCTGGTTTTCGTTCCAAATCACAAAAGCAATGGGCGTACCCGTTGTCTTTCCTTCAAAGATTCCCGAAAGATATTCTACCACATCCCCTTCTTTGCGGGGAGTTGAAATATCCGACTGTCCCGGTCGGCGACGATTCAGTTCCTGTTGTATGAACTCTTCGTCCAAGGCTATTCCGGCAGGACAACCGTCCACAATGCCACCAATCCCTTTCCCATGAGACTCCCCAAAAGAAGTGAATGTAAATAATTTACCGATTATATTCGACATAGATTCTATAAAAAAAATGGATATTTATGAGTACTTTTTTCCTAAATTACTGTTTGATGTACAAAGTTAGTTGAAAATATGTATTTCTAACCGATTCGTTCTTTTTTTTGTTTTGCCGCATTTACTAAACGTTGATTATATTAAGCTCCTAAGCGTAAGCCTTCGGTAATCTGCATCTTTTATGACAAAAATTTAGCCTTTATCGTTGCATTAAGATAAGCAAAGAAATATGAAATCAGAACCAAAGACGCGTAAACAGGTTTACCAGATAGTTTCCCCATGGCAGGAGAGTGGATTATCCCGCCAGTTATTTTGCGTACAAGAGCATTTGAGTATGGTCACTTTTACCAGTTGGATTAAAAAGGGATCGAGAACAATCCCAACCCTTTACCCAAAGTCCAAAGTTATGTCCCCAAAGCCGGGGTTAGAACTGAGTATTCCAATGGAGTTCGGTTGTCCCGGAGTGCAATTTTGACAATGTGATAATAATGTTTACTTGCGGGTTCCTCCACTTTTGGTCCTTATTTCATTCGCTTCTTGTTTTATGTAAAATGATATATAGTGTCTGAAAGAAAACTCATAATAGTCATATAATCAATTTGATATAAAAATATGAAGTGTTGAAAAGAAAGATGAAATAATCTTAAATGATTTGGTTGGTTATTATTAATTCGCTAAATTTGAGGTGATTAATAAATTTACTAACATCGATGATTCGATATTCAGGAGCATCATTCAACAAATTTTCAACCATGAGAAAAAGATTCGAACAACAATTGGAAATAGGTCAAATACCAATATCACAAATAGAGGTTAATCCCAAGTATCGTTCCGGTTTTCCAAAATTAGTGCTTGCTTTAAAATTATTGTTCCTTACTCCAGAATATAATGAAAAGGTTTTCAGCATTTTAGAAGAAAAATTAGTTAAAGGGAAGAAAAACACAGGTCGTCAAGGAATGGACTTGTGGGTACTGTTTGTTTTGGCTCAAACTCGTTTATGCCTGAATACCAGCTATGACGAACTTCATCGCATGGCAAATGAAGATAAAATGTTGCGTGAAATCATGGGTGTTGAATTTGAATCATATTACAGTCATGAGCCCATAGAATTCGAATATCAAAACATACTTGACAACGTATCTTTATTGGACGATGACACAGTGTTTGAACTGAATCAGGTCATTATTGCAATGGGGCATAATGTGTTTAAAAAAAAAGAGGAGGAACCATTGCGCCTAAAGACTGATAGCTTTGTAGTAGAGAGCAACGTGCATTTCCCAACCGATTACAATTTGCTGTGGGATAGTGGTAGAAAATGTATGTCCATTATCGAAAAGTTTCTTGAAAAATATAAAAGTATTCCTGGTTGGCGTAAGTTGTCTTCATGGTACCGAGTTCTAAAAAACGCTATGAGAGCATTGGGTCAAGTGGGCAAAGCAGGTGGAAAAGACAAGGAAGCTCGTTTGCTAAAAGCGGCTACCGATTATCTTGATAGAGCACGATTGTTTTTGGCAAAATTAGAAAAAGAGAAACATAATTTTCCGTTGTTAGATGTGCAAGACCTTGGTTTACAATTAGAATTCGAGTATTATCAATCAATGCTGATCAAGCATATTGATTTGGTAGAACGTCGTATAATCAAGGGAGAAACTATACCACACGAAGAAAAGCTATTCTCTATTTTTGAGACTTATACAGAGTGGATTACAAAGGGCAAACAAAATCCGAGCGTGGAATTAGGAAAGAATTTTCAAGTAACATGCGATCAGTTCAACCTGATTGTAGATTATAAGGTTATGGAAAATGAAGTTGATAAAACTACCGTCATTGCATTGGGCGATAGAGTGTTGAGTAAATTCAAGGTGACAAGTTGGAGTTTTGATAAAGGCTTTTACAGCAAGATAAACAAAGAGATTCTGGAGCTTTATGTCGAACAGTTAGTGATGCCCAAAAAAAGGGAAACTTAACCAAGTAGAAAAAGCGCAAGAGCATGAAAGGAAGTTCAAAAAAATCCGTAATCAACACAGTGCCATTGAATCAAATATCAATGGTTTGGAACATAGAGGATTGGATAGATGTCCGGATAAAGGTTACGCTCATTTTAAAAGGTATTTAGGATTAGGGGTTTGTGCATATAATCTCCATAGAATAGGAGCCGAGCTACTCAGAAAAGAAAGAGAGAAGGAAAAAGAACTGAAAAGAGCTGCATAATAACCTCTTAAAACTACTCAATAAGTGCTTGTTTAAAAAACAAAAAGGGAAAATTATGTCAAGTTATGAACAATTGATAACCCGATAGGGGACTCAACACTTTTTGAGAATAATAATAAACAAATAATGTTGTAATATCAACAATGCAATAGTTAATTATGTTAACATATTGAATTGCACTTGGAAAAACAATGAGTTTTCTTGCTGACACTATATAAATAAATGGTCATCCTTTTATGATCCATATATAATCCATATCTAATTAGGGTCTGCTGAAAAAGCTTAAACTATTTGTTATTCAATATTTTATCGTTATTTTTGTACAACTAAATGCAAGGATATATGAATCGACCCCTTAAAAAGCGTGCACAAGCACCCGTTTATGTCAGTCCAAATCAATTAGTTTTGGCTGGTTTTGAGTCTCCATTTGATCTAAAATTGAACCCGACAAACCGATGGGTTGTTTTAGCCCATCTTATTCCCTGGGATGAAATCTGCAATCTATATCTAAAATTCGTTCCAGTTGGTCAGACAGGACGACCACCCTTAAATCCTCGAATCGTTCTAGGCTCACTTGTCATCAAACATATGTGTAATCTTGATGACAGGGAAACAGTAGACCAGATTTCAGAGAATATTTATATGCAATACTTTCTTGGTTATCCAAGTTTTACAAATGAAACACCGTTTGATGCTTCTTTATTTGTTGAGTTTCGCAAACGGTTGGGCATGGAAAACCTAAATGCCATCAACGAAAAGATAATTGCTCTTAAAACCAAGATCGAATCCAAGCAAGCTGTAGGTAATCAAATTGTTGAATCAACAAGCAATGAAAAATCAGATGATTCTCAACCAAGTGATCCAACTGAAATAGAGCACAAGGGCCGAGTAATTTTTGATGCTACGGCTTGCCCACAAGATATTGCTTATCCTACCGATTTGAACCTGCTAAACGATGCCAGGGAAAAACTGGAAGAACTGATTGATATAGTTTACAATCCAACCTTGCACAGTAGCAAACCAAGAACTTATCGTGAGGTAGCTCGTAAAACTTATTTGCACACTGCCCAGAAAAAAAGAGCAGGTCATAAAGTAATTCGTAAGGCAATTCGTGAACAGCTCAATTATGTCCGACGGGATATTAAGTCAATACATACACTATTGGATGCTTATGAAGGATTGCCTTTCCCGTTGAAACACGCAGAGCAGAAATACCTTTTTGTAGTTCAGACCCTTTATGAGCAACAGAAGCAAATGTATGACAGCAAAACCCACAGTGTGGATTACCGTATTGTAAGCATACATCAACCACATGTTCGTCCAATTGTTCGCGGAAAAGCTCAGGCAAAAGTAGAATTCGGAGCAAAGATTCATGTTTCAGTTATTGATGGAATCTCTTTTTTGGATGAACTTTCATGGGATGCTTTTAACGAAGGAAGCCACATGATAAATTATGTAGAACAGTTCCGCAAACGCTTTGGCTGCTATCCCCGGGAAGTACTTGCTGATCAAATATATTGCACACGAAATAATCGAGCTGAACTAAAAAGGCTTGGGATTAAACTTTTAGCCAAGCCACTAGGCAGACCTTCGGCAATGTCAATTCATGTAAGTCCAGGAGAACGAAATCCAATTGAAGGCAAGTTCGGTCAAGCTAAGACAGCATACGGTTTAGATCGTATCAAAGCAAGACTTCAAGGAACAAGCGAAAGCTGGATTGCCACCATTTTATTGGTGCTGAACTTAGTCAAATTGGCGGGAGTAGTGCTCCTGTACCCTTTAATTAAGTATTTGAGTTTTTCAGCACGCTTGCTAAAAAACACTTTTCAAAATCTATGGCATATTCTCGAACAACTATTTTTTATTAATCAAATACGCTATTCTCGTCAATTTATTAATATAAATGTAGCCTGAGTTTCTCAGCAGACCCTAATTAGGTTTGGATTATATATGGATTATATATGGATCATATATGGATTATAGAAATATGGGATATGAACCAACTATGGAGCAAACCTATAGGGCTACTGAAAGAGAACCCTATCAAATCCAACTTGTTGGATTTAATGTGGCTCATTTTTATCGGCTCCATCTGCTTTATTGCTTCAAAGAGGAAAGTTTCAGGATTCCTTGAATGTCTGTTAACGTGACAAGCGGGATGATTTCAGTGACCCAAAACATCTTCACCCGACCGGATTTACTAAAAACAAAAATGGATATTGAGCAGTTTCAAACTGCACAATATCCATTCATATTCTTCCTTGAAAATTGAGTTTGTGACCGCTTAGTTACAACCGCAACCACAACTGTCAACCTTTTCCTTTTTATCGCCGCAACCACATTCGTCGTCGTTGCAACCATCTTCGCCGCAACCGCCTTCGCCACAACCTTTAGAGTCACATCCACAACCGCAACCACCACTCAGGGAGGCGAGTTCTTTTTCGGTAGCTTCACGAACTTCGAGCACACTGCCTTTAAAATGTAGATTTTCACCTGCCAACGGGTGGTTCAGGTCTACCGTTACATGTGAATCGGAAATGGTAACAACCTGGGCGTTTACCCGGTTTCCTTCATTATCCATCAATGGAACCACGTTACCTTCGAAAATCATTTCTTCATCGAGCTTGCCATCAATTTCAAAAATGGCACGTTCCAAATCTAAAACACTGTCGTCATCGTATTCTCCATAAGCATCTTCATTTTTAATGGTGAAATCAAATGCATCACCGGCTTTAAGTCCAAAAATGTTTTCTTCAAATTTTGGGAGCATCATTCCCACTCCAAAAACAAAACTTAAAGGCTCTTGCGTGGTAGCTTTTTCCATTAATTCTTGTTCTCCTTCTACTTCGCCATCCACGTATAATTCGTATTCGGCCGATACTGATTTGTTTGCTGTAATTTTCATTTTTACTTTTTATTTGTTTTTATTATTCAATTTGCAACTTGGTAGTCTTATATAATTCGTGATTGGAATCAGTCATTTTATAATAACTCAATACCAGGTAATATTGTTCGTTCCATATCCGCTTTGTTTGGTGTATTTCAAGTCCTGAAGCATACTTGCATTGACTCCAATCCTGAAATTATACGACTTGTAGACGCCAAAAGGGACAACACTTGCGGTCATTGTCCAGCAATGCAAATTACGGATAACGTTGACGTTGGTATAGGTAAACTGGTTGGCATTAAAGTCATAGGAAGTGTTGGCGCTTATTTTCCAATTGGTAGTTAGTGAGATGTTTCCAGAAAGACTCAGGTTCTGGGTAAAAGCCATATCATATTCCAGCTTTTGCCTGTTAAATACTGAAGTATTTCCATATTGCACAGAGTAATTCACGGTTAAACTCCAAGGGATGGCCAGTTTCTGATACCCATCGGCATCCTTATCCACCGTTTTTAGGTTGGTTCCGGTATTCGTTTGTCCGGTTTGTGGAGGTGTAGTGGTATTATCTGTTTTTGTAGGCAATGTCTGATCGGTACCGGGTGTGGTAGTGGTCGGAGTTGCCGCCTTTTTTTTCTTGAAAGTGTCGTTATTGAACGTGTAACTATAGGAGGTGCTTGTTCCCAGGAATTTAGGGAATTCGCCATTCTCCCAGCGAAGTTTGTTGATACGTTCTGGTTGTCCAACGTCATTTATAGTATACATGTACGGGTCAAAGGAACCACTGAGGCTTAACGAATAGTTTTTGCCTAATTTTAATCGAAGGTTGGCATTGAATATTTGCCATTGCATGGTATCCACCGCCATATTGTACCCGCCACTAATAGTAAAAGCATCGATTAAACTTACCTTGGTAAACGGATTCAGACCCGTGGTATCTTTGTCATTACGCATTTTCATTTCAACATTATTCCCTAACGAAAAGTTGATGACACCTGATTTTCCTACACCCGGTGATCCATATAGGCTGCCATTATAATGAGAATATTGAACCACCTGATCGTGCATGATCAATGGATTGGTAGCATCCGGCAAGGTTTGAGTATACGATCCGTAATATCCCCATACCGGATTGCTGAAATCGGGCCGGTAACTGAAACTAATAGAAGGAGTGAGGACGTGACGTATTTCATTGACTTTATCACCGAAAATGGCACGAAAGGGGGTAAAGAACCCATAAAGTTTTGTGGATGCCGATACCCCTGCATTAAAGTCATACACCCGATGAAATCCCTCCAAAGTATCAGTTTTCACTACTTTTCGGGTATTATCCCAGGTTTGGTTTATGGACTGAAGATACCAACGTTCGGTATACGTGATATTGGGAGAAACACTAATGTATTTCAAGAGGTTGAATGTAGCGCTGACCGGTATGTTATGTGACATTCCATTTTTCCAATCCTTTGTAAAAGAAGAATTCAGAAGTTTATTCTCTTTTGTTTCAATGCTATTATCTAAGGTTCCGGAGTAGGACATTTGAATTTTTTCATACCAGAGTTCCTTCCCCACAGCGTTTTTCCGCTTAAAGGGGTATATTCGGCTCATAGAAATATTGATACTAGGCAAAGTCAGGCTGATAGTTGAATCTCGTGTAACCTGGTTGATCAGCATACTCCCTGATATGTTAAACGGACTGTCAGGGAAACGTTGGGTGAAAGAAACACTCGATCCTTTGGTGTTCTCCGAGTTTATAGCTCCGTTATAATACGTATTTATGTTACTCCTGTTATAACCGCTCGTTGCAAAGTTTACACTGGATGAGAAATTGAAAAATGGGTTTGCCTTTGGATCTTGTGAATGGGTCCAAATTATATTCAGGTTAGTATTCGATTGATAATCTGGCAACCCTTTTTCACTAATCACATCATCACGATAGCTGAAGCTGAAATTACCACGGTATTTGTAACGTTTCACATATTGGGTAGTTGCATTCATGGACCAGGTACCTTTAGTATAGACTTCCCCCTTGAGTTCCAGGTCCATATAATCACTTATCGCAAAATAATATCCACCGTTGGCTAATCCAAATCCCCTAGAGAAATCATCCTGAAAAGTTGGCATGATAATCCCCGAGGAATACTTGTCGGTAAAGGGGAAAAATCCAAAGGGAATGGCAATTGGCAATGGAACATCCTCTATTACCAGATAAGCAGGCCCGGAAACAATATATTTCCCAGGTTTTACTTTTCCCCGAGTGAGGTCAAGATAAAAATCGGGATGTTCGTGGTTATCACAGGTAGTATATTTCCCATCGGTCATGCATAAAATGTCATCGCTGGTTTTCTTTGTCCTGTCACTGATAACGTATCCTTCACCTTGTTTTGTAACCGCCTGACGGATATATCCTTTTTTTGTTCTTAAGTTGTAGTTCAGTTCCCTTGAAGCATACTCGGTTTTGCTTTCAGTGAAAATGGGTTCCCCTATTTTTTTACCGACACTATCCGTTCGTCCCCGGGCAAAAACTAAACTGCTGTCCATTTTAACCCGAATAAATTCTGCCTTTAATTCAATATTCTTATATTTGACATCGCTTTTACCATGCAGAAAACCAGTCCCGTTACCCAGAAAAATGATTGAATCCTGAGCACTGTACACAATTTCAGCATCGATTTGATTCGATTTAGGTTTTTTAATGGAACTAATAGAGTCAGAATCATTTGAATCGGAAAGACTATCCAATACTTCCGTTTTTGTATCCACCTTTTTAGGTATGGTTTTTCCTTGGCTAAAACCCAACGAGGGAAAAGCGAACCATAAAAATAGAAGCAAGATTGGACTTGCTTTGCTGAAATATAAACGGTTACAGATTAGCATCCGGTTGGGGAATAGGTTTCAAAATTAGGATGCAATCGTATCATGAATAGGATAAATAGATTACTTTTGCACAAAAATACACAACTGATTCCTTTTCTATTGGCTGAATTTTTATTCGAGGAAACTTATGAAGACAATCAATAAATATTTTCTACTTTCATCGTATGTCCTTTTATTGGTTGGAATGTTTATGCCTATTCCATCGTATGCCCAGGAATCAAAGTTTACAATAGTCCTTGATGCAGGACATGGAGGTCATGATCCGGGTGCAATGAGTGCAGTATCCAAGGAAAAAGATATTAATCTGGCCGTTGTATTGGATTTAGGAACCATCATTGAACAGAATTTAAAAGATGTCAAAGTGATTTATACCCGGAAAACGGATAAATACCTTACACTCCAGGAACGAGCTAATGTAGTGAACGATCATCATGCCGACTTATTTATTTGTATTCATACCAACGCTTCCCCCAGTTCATCGGCTTATGGCACTGAAACATATACTCTTGGTTTAGCGAAGACTAAAGCCAATTTGGATGTGGCTATGCGGGAAAATTCTGTGATTTTGTTAGAAGAAGATTACCGTACCAAATACAAAGGATTTGATCCCAATTCAGTAGATTCGTATATTATGTTCGAATTTATGCAAGATAAATATATTGATAAAAGTGTTGAATTTTCATCCATCATTCAAAAGGAATTTGTGGATTATTGCCAACGAACAGACCGGGGTGTTTATCAAGCCGGTTTTTGGGTATTACACCGCTCAGCCTGCCCGAGTGTGTTAGTTGAACTGGGTTTTATCTCAAATCCGGCAGAGGAAAGGTATTTAACTTCCGAACAGGGACAAAAAGAACTGGCTACAGCAATTTACAGGGCTGTTGTGGAATATAAAAGATCACACGATAAAATGTCGGGTTATCAAATGGCTTCGGCTTCAAAGCCTGATAAATCGGAAAAACCTGAAGCTTCTAAGCAAAAGGTTCCTGAAGTACCAGCTATAATGACAAAACAGGAACCAAAACTAGACACCCTTCTTAAACAAACTAAAAATGAGGCTCCTGTCATAACACCCATCCCATCCCTTCAGATACAGGCAACAGCTCAGAATAAGTCAGGTCAAACAGCGGTAATAAATCCAGGAAAATCCGATCAAAACCCGATAACGGTTCAGAATACAGAGACAAAAGTACTAAATCAAGCGGAACAAATCCCGATATATAAAGTACAGCTGTTCACAACAACTAAAATATTAAAACCAACTGCTTTAGAATTAAAAGGAGTAAAGAATGCCAATTATTTTGTAGAAAAAGGATTAAAAAAATATACTGTTGGTAATGAGACAGACTATTCAAAGATTGAAAAAATCAGAAAAGAAGTCGTGGCAAAATTTCCCCAGGCATTTATAATTGCTTTTGTTGGCGACAAGAAAATATCCGCACATGAGGCACTTAAATTGAAAAAATAAATGGTAATTGTCCTCTTATAGGCTTATAAACAATAACATACACTGAATGAAAAATAAATATTTTACTCGAGAAGTTAAAGTGGGAATTATGGCGGTAGTAGCCATTTTTGTATTATATTTTGGATTGAATTACCTGAAAGGAATCGATATATTTTCTCCAGTGAATTATTATTATGGCCAGTATGAAAATATTGACGGATTAGTTGCATCTTCGCCTGTTTATGTAAAAGGTTTTAAAGTTGGACATGTTGAACAAATCAAGTATGATTTTTCTAAAAAAGAATCCTTTGTAATCAAGATATCAGTTTCCAAAGATATCAAACTGCCGAAGGGTACGCGGATTCAATTATATGATGAAGGAATTATGGGGGGTAAGGCCATTCAATTGATTTATGACCCTGTCATGGCATCAAACTCGATACATCAACCGGGTGATACTATTGAAACCGAATTGGGAGTTGGATTAATGGCTAAAATCTCGGGAGATTTAGTTCCTAAAATTCAAGATATTTCCTTACAGGCAGATTCGTTGATCCGTTCGGTGCGAGTACTTGTTGAAAACAAGAATCTAAACAAAAGCATGGCTTCGATTGAAAAGACGACTGCCGATTTAGCTGTCAGTTCATCACAGTTGAAAAAGTTAATGAGTAACGATGTTCCTCATATCTTGAACAATGTAAATGATATGACAACTGACTTCCGTCAGATTAGCGGAAACCTTAAGAAAATCGATTATCAGGCAACTTTTGCCAGCATCAATCATACCATTAACAACCTGAGTTTAATCTCGGATAAAATGAATGGATCAGAAGGTACTATTGGTATGCTTTTGAACAATAAAGATCTGTATCTCAATCTATCGAGCTCTGCAACCAACGCAGATAAATTGCTGATAGACCTACAGAAAAACCCGAAACGATACGTCCATTTCTCCCTGTTTGGCGGCAAGTCAAACTAGTGGTGCTA
>Ga0364915_10268_pt1 | contig 20369 bp, 7 predicted proteins | sample ExccelJu500001D4_3_FD_206958 | JGI IMG/M metagenome (GOLD analysis project Ga0364915, IMG submission 206958) | Enriched cells from Trout Bog Lake Hypolimnion, Wisconsin, USA - BchlTB.June25.5000.01.D4 | ecosystem: Environmental > Aquatic > Freshwater > Lake > Hypolimnion/Profundal zone | place... | reverse complement strand
GAAGATCAGATGTACTTTGCTAAAAAATGGATTACGGGTGGGCTATATCGCCAGTTAGCCCTTGAGGGGGCCGCATTGAGGCCGGAGGCGGTTGAGGCCACACTTGCTGAAAACCAAAGGCTTATCGATTTGCTTAATACTCACCTTAATAAGCAATGAGTGCCTCTTTAAATCTGTTATGCCCGATTTGCGATTGCCAAACCTATCTTTATGACGTTGTTGATTTTCATAAATCGTGTGGAGATATTACCGGTAGGCGGACAGGTCTATCGGGAACATCGATTTACTATAGCCAGTGCAGTCACTGCCATTTTATTTTTGCGCCCCAATGTTATGTATGGACACAGCAAGACTTTGCGCAAAAAATATACAACTCAGAGTATGGTTTATTTGATCCTGATTTTTTGCAAAATAGGCCGCTGGCAAATGCGCATTTGGTTGAGAAAATGTACGGGAATCAAAAGAGGGCAATTGCCCATTTAGATTTCGGTGGTGGTGATGGGGTTCTCTCGCAAACACTTTTGGCTGCTGGATGGGATAGTAAATCCTATGATCCATATTTCAATAAAGAGGCATTGCCCAATGCCGGCTCTATAGATTTGATTACCGCCTTTGAAGTATTTGAGCATAGCCCTGCCATAAATGAGTTATGCAAAAATTTATGCTTCTTATTAAAGGAAAAAGGCGTCATCCTCTTCTCCACACTTCTGAGTGATGGCAATGTATCCGATCAGGAGCGCTTAAATTGGTGGTATGCCGCACCTCGAAATGGGCATATCAGTCTTTTCTCCAAAAAGAGCTTAGAGATTTTGGCGGTAAAAAATGGACTTGAGTTCATGAGTTACAGTGAAAATCTACATTCTTTCTATAGATAAGCTTTAAGTGTTAAATCACCCCTTTTTTGCTAAAAGAGGAGACTCTAATCAAATCACATCTATTAAAGAGGGCCCTATTGAATTTTTGCTGCTAACAAGTTCAAAGGGGTTGTGTAGGTCAAATACAGTAAAGCTCGGGATAACCCTTGAGCGAATAAAAAAATTGCTCCAAATAGGTGAATATATGAAGTACTTCTTTAATAAATCTTTGTTATATTCGACCAATCTAAATTCATTGAGCTCTAGACTTAAATGAATCCCTTTTATATGCCTTTTAACCGCAAAAATACTAATTAATTTCTCGTGAACAAGGCCTACCGAATCATTTGGAATAAAGCACGCAAGTGCTTAATGGTCGTTGGGGAAAATGTTAAATCAGGCGGCAAAGGTGGAGGCGCCAAAAAGACCTTAGTTGATGTGGTAGCGCTTTCTATTTTGGCATTAGCGACAACGAACGCTTTTGCGCTAACTTACACAATCGATGAAACGAATAGCCCTAGTGCATCTTTTTATCTTCCGTACACTGACTTAACTGGTACTTACGATAGTCTGAGCATCACTGGTCTTGGGGGTATTAATGCCCCAAGACCAAGTACGGCAGCACTTGTTATTAGGAGTGGGGTTACTGCGGGAAGTATTGTTAATAGTGGATCGATCAATGGGAGCAGCGCTGGTATTAAGTTCTCTCACGCCACGATTACTGGTGGCATTATTAATAATGGGACGATTTTTGGTGGTAATTATGGGATCGTTAGTGCTGATGCAACATTATCTGGCGGCATTACAAATAACGCGGGTAGCACCATTAATGGCGGCGCTGTCGCTGGAATCTTTTTAAATAATTCCAGCTTGTCGGGTGGTATTGCGAATAATCTCGGCGCTCAAATTATTGGCGGTAATTTTGGGATTTCTGTTACTCAATCCACGGTCGCTGGCGGCATCGTCAATAGCGGTTCTATTAGTGGTGGTGTTGGAGGGATTGCAATTAACTATTCCAGTCTTTCAGGCGGCATCACCAATCGTGCCAGTGCCTCGATCAACGGGACCGGTAGCGGTATCGAGCTCTTTAATTCCAGTATTACAGGTGGCATTGTTAATAGTGGATCAATTACGGGATATCACAATAATGCCATTAGCATTGCTGGTGGCTCGATGGTTGATTACATAGCTAACACCGGCTCAATTAATACTCCTGGTTGGACTGGCATTGCTCTCAGTCGCTCTACTATTACTGGCGGACTTACAAATAGCGGCTCTATTAGTGGAAATGTTAACGGCATCAATATTACCTTCTCCTCTTTAGCGGGGGGGATCACCAATTCGATTGGGGGCACAATCTCCGCGCCCATGTTAAGCGCTGGTAAGGGCATCAATATTGTGGGCAACAGTGATGGTGGTTCTACTGTTGATTTCATTGCAAACTTAGGCGGTGCAATTAATGGTGGGTCAACTGGGATACGCCTTTATTTTGCCACCATGACCGGAGGTATTACCAACAGTGGATCTATTGGGGGAGGGTGGGGTAATGGCGGTATTGCTATCGTATCTTCCACACTTGTTGGAGGTCTTACCAATACTGTTGGCGGCACAATCAGTGGTGATGACAATCACGGAGTGCATATTGTCAAATCTTTGGTTGACTCCATTGCCAATATAGGTGGATTAATCACTGCGGGAGCGACTGGTATTTATGTTATCCAGCAAGCCTCCATTACCGGCGGCATTACCAATAGTGGCTCTATCGGTGGTGGAGCTATTGGTATTTTTATATCAGATAGCACTATCGCGGGAGGCATTAAAAATACGGTCGGTGGCACGATCACTGGATCTTATAACGCTGGTATTCAGATTAAGGCAGGCTCCTTAGTTGATTATCTTGCTAACAGTGGCGGCTATATTGGCGGCGTTACTGCTGGTATTGCATTGCAGCGATCTACGATTACTGGTGGACTTTCCAATGGCGGCTCAATTGTTGGTAGTGTCTACGGGGTCTTGATCTCCCGCTCATCAATAGCTGGAGGTATCGCCAATAGCGGCTCCATTATTAGCGATACTCAAGCTAGTATTGCCCTTCAAAATTCCAACATTACTGATGGGTTTGCGAATGCTGGCACTATTTCTGGTGCCAACAACGGCATCTATATTTCTAACTCCTCTTTATCAGGAGGTATTGCCAATACCGGTTCTATTTTCGGTGCCAACAACGGCATCTATATTTCTAACTCCTCTTTATCAGGAGGCATTACCAACTTCGGCTCTATAACTGGTGTTGGGGGTATTCCTGACGCATACGGCATTCAAATTAGTAATTCCTCTTTATCGGGAGGAATTACTAATAATAATTCCATTTTCGGCGACGCTATTGCTATCGCCGTTTCTAATACGTCCCTAACAGGAGGCATTGTCAATGCTACCGGGGCCCGGATCACTAGCGGTGGTAATGGTATCGGTCTTTTCAATTCGACTCTCTCTGGTGGAATCGTCAATATTGGATCTGTTGGCGGTGGTTTTGTTGGCATCTCCGTCTCTAATTCCTCCCTATCGGGGGGAATTGCCAATGCCGCTGGGGGTCAGATCACTGGCGGTCTTTATGGTGTCGGTCTTTTAAATTCCAGTCTTACCGGTGGAATTGTTAATAGCGGATCAATTTCCAATGTCTTTACCGGATCAATTGGTGGTGCCGCTATCTACATTTCTGGTAACTCAACAGTTGATTACGTCTTAAATTCAGGCGGTACGATTGCTGGAAATTACGGGGTCGTTCTTGAGCAGTCGACTGTCACTAGTGGAATTGCTAATAACGGATCTATTGGCGGCAGTCAAACTGGCATTCAAATAGGTCACTCTACGGTGTATGGCGGCATTCTTAATACTGGGACCATCCGCGGTGGGGTTTATAGCGCCATTTATGTTAAATCTTCCAATGTCCAAGGCGGCATTATTAATAGTGGACGTTTGTCTGGCGCCACCAATGTAAACGTTTGTCCCGGGCTAAGTACTTGCTTTGCTGGTCTAAATTTATCCCACTCAAGCTTATCGGGTGGAGTGCTTAATAGCGGGTCTATTAGCGGTGCTTCCTATGGGGTCTATGTTGGATCTTCTAATCTTGCTGGCGGCATCACAAATAGTGTTGGCGGTACGATTATGGGTGCTCCAGGGCAAGGCATTGTTATTACTGCTAACTCTACTATTGATTACGTCAGCAATAAGGGTGGGTATATCAATGGTATTTTAAATGCCGGGACCATCTCTTCCACTCGAACGGGAATTGCCGTAGTCAGTTATGGCACTGTTGGAGGCGGTATTGTAAATAGTGGATCAATTAGCGGCGGCCAATATAGTGCAATTTTTATTCAGTCTTCCAAAATTGAAGGCGGTATTAAAAATACAGGCATTTTATCTGGCGCAACCATTGCAGGGGCGTGGCATGGAGCGAGTTACTACGCTGGACTTACCCTATCGCATTCCAGTTTATCGGGCGGCATTACCAATAGTGGATTAATTACTGGTGGCGGTTACGGTATTGCCGTGAGTAATTCCAGTCTCATTACCGGAGGTATTGCCAATACGTTTGGCGGTCTTATCGCTGGAGCTTCTTACAGCGGTGTATATGTAGGCGGAAATTCTACAGTTGATTTCATTACCAATAATGGCGGCACGATTAGCGGCGGTAGCGGTGGTGGGCTGAATGTTGGTGGTATTGGATTATCTTATGCCTCGATAGCTAACGGCATTACCAATAGCGGATCCATTGGCGGTCAGAGTTATGGTATTGGTTTGATTTATTCAAGCTTATCAGGTGGCATTGCTAATAGCGGCTCGATCAACGGGGGGGTTGCAGGAATTGGCCTGGCCTCCTCAACCCTCACGGGCGGCATTATTAATGGCATTGGCGCAATGGTGAGTGGCGGCATGTATGGTGCCGGCATCGCCTACTCGTCTGCTGTCGATTTTCTGAGTAATAACGGCGGTACGTTTAGCGGTGGCTCCGCTGGCATCAAACTTCTTTCGGCAACAATCACTGCAGGTATTACCAATAGCGGCTCGATTGTTGGTAGCGGTATGTACGGGTTTGGTGTATCGCTCACTCAGTCTAGTCTTGCTGGTGGCCTCAATAATATAAATGGTGGGGTAATCGCCGGGCCTTTTATTGGTATTAATGTAGCCAACTCCACTGTTTCTGATGGTATTACAAATAGTGGTTCGATTAGCGGCGGAATTCACGGAATTGTCTTTGGTCGCTCCAATCTTAACGGCGGAATAGATAATGCCGATGGCGCTGTTATTTATAGCAGCAATTCTGGAAATGCAATCCGCATTGCCTCGGGCTCTACCATCACTGGTGGCATCACCAACAGTGGATCGATTGGCGGTGGATATACCGGCATAGTAATTTCACAATCCAGTCTTTCTGGCGGTATTGCAAATACTGGAACCATTACAGGTGCAGTGGGCATAGCAATTAATCAAGGCGCAACGATTGATAGTATTAGTAATGCTGGTGGATACATCAGCAGCATTACTAATGCTGGATTAATCAGCAATATCGGCGGTGTAGCGATCAGTGTGAATAATGGCGGGACAATTGCTGGTGGCATTTTCAATTACGGCCGCCTGCTAGGTAATACCGCCATTCAAGTTTCTGGGAACTCCTCTGGAATTGTTGGCGGTATTGCCAACACTGGCCTCATAGGAGGTGCTGGTGGAGTTGCGATTGCGGTTGATTTAGTTTCAAATTTATTATTGGTGACTAATACCATTTCTGGCGGGCAAATCGGAACAATCGTTGGCGCAGTTAACGGTAACGCTAGCGTCAATAATAGCGGCGTTTGGGCACTCCAAAGTTTTACTGGAAATTTGACTACAGGTAGTCCAGTTCAAGCGAGCATTTCTGGTAATTACTCGCAAGCAGCTTCTGGAACTTTGCAATTTGCAGTTGGCGGCACAAGCTCTGGTTCTTATAGCACTCTTAATGTAGGCGGTTCCGCACTATTTGAATCGGGTACAAATTTAGACGTTGTGCTGAACACGCTTAGCGGAGTAACCACTATAAGTACTTTATCGGGCGTGGTGATGTCTGGAGCGCTTACTGCCATACCTGCTAATTTTAATGTTAGTGATAACAGTGTTCTGTATAACTTCAATGCAGTAATAGATCCAACCAATTCAAATTGGTTGGACTTAGTTGTTACAAATTCTGGGGCATGTTTCGGCACAGTAAGTTATTCCACTACCGGCCCTTGTTTGGTAGGCCTTGATTCTCCTTCGATACTTGTAAACCCTGGAGTAACTATTGCAGGTGGGTCGACAGGCATTCAAGTTTTACCGGGCTTAAGTGATGGTGCAGCTGTTAATGGTTATGGCATTAATAATCAGGGTGTAGTGAGTGGCGCTACCTATGGAATTCAATTCTTACCCTATGCAACCTTGACAGGCGGCATCACTAATGGAGGCACGATAAGCGGTGGAGTTTTTGGCGTTCAGATTGCTAATTCAAGTGTCTCGGAAGGCATTGTAAATAGTGGATTAATAGTAGGGGTTTACCAAAACTCTGTGGGAGGCGGTTTACTGGGTAATGGAGTCCTGGTTAGTGGCGCCTCATTATCTGGCGGCATCCTAAATACTGGTTCAATTCGTGGCGGTAATACAGGAATTAATTTAATTAATTCTCAGGTAAGTGGCGGGGTTTTTAATAGCGGCGTTATCCAAGGCGGAGACATCACTAGTTACCTCTCGCGGGGTATCAACCTTGAGTTCCATACCAACTTAACTGGAGATATTGTCAATGATTCTACGGGAACTATTTCAGCTGGAACCGCTGGAATCAACCTAGTTACTTCCACTCTTTCTGGAAGCATTCTGAATTATGGCTTGATTCAAGGTACCACTTCATTGCGCCATGATGGTACGGGTATTTGGTTGGGTGGACCGTATGATGGTTCGGGCATTGGTAGTCAGATCACCGGTAGTATTGTTAATCAAGGCTCCATTATTGGTTCGGTATGGGGAATTGGTTTACTTAGTAATTCAGTAATTTCAGGAGGCATTCAAAATTCTGGACTCATTTCTGGAAGTGTTGCTGGACTTGCTTTAGTAAATGGCGCATCGATTAATGGCGGCATTGTAAATACTGGAATTCTCCAAGGGGTTGGGATAGCTGTTGCAGGAGATGGCTCCATAGCCGGCAATGCCTCTGGAATTTATATTGCCGGTTCTGTTTCTTCCGCGTACTTGGGAAGTATCGTTAATCACAATATGATGCAAGGTCTTGGAGGTGATGCTTCAGGCAATAACGCCCTAGCTGGATTAGGTTATGGTGTTGCGGTTAACGGTATCACTGCTTACAACATGAACATTTTTGGTGCAGCCATCCAAAATTCAGCCTTGGGCACTATTCAGGGTATCGGTGGTAATGCTTATGGCAGCTCTGCTGCAGGGGGTGGTGGCTATGGGATTGCGCTTCTAAATGGCGCCTCTTATTCCAATTGGTATATACCAGGTAGTCTGATAGTAAATAACGGACTAATTCAAGGGGTTGGTGGCGCTGCGACTGGTAGCGGAGTTATATCTGGCAGTGGTGTAGGTATCCAGATCGACTCTACCAGTCATGCTATTGCTTTTGGAAATGTTCCTGGCGTTATTCAAAATAATGGCCGGGTAGTTGGTGTGGGAGGCAATGCTCAAGGATTGGATGTTCAGGCTGCTTCAGGCATTGGCATTGAGGTTTTAGGCTCTATTAGCGGCCCAACTAACAATAGTGGGATCTATAACACTGGGACGATACAAGGGATTGGCGGTAGTTTATCTTTGGGATCTACAGGAACTGCTGGGGCTGGTGGCGCAATTGTCATTATTGGTGGCCATTCTCTGGATATTACAAATAGTGGCTTACTCAGTGGTATTGGAGGCAGCGCTATTGGTAATGGTGCTATTGCCAACGGTGGTTTTGGAATCTACCTTAACAGTGGGGCGGTCGTAAGCGGGCTGATCAATAACACCGGAACGATTCAAGGGTCTTTAGGAAGTGCTAGCGCAGGAGCTACGACCAGCTTTGGTGGATACGGTATATATGTAGGGAACTTTGGTTTAACCTACAACTCGAGCATAACTGGCGGAATTTCGAATAGTGGCCTTATAAAAGGTTCGACACTCGCTATCTACATAGACCCCACTGCAGCCGTATCTCGTATCGCTATTGGGGGAAATAACTCTGCTAGTTTTTCTGGCGATATCTATGCTCCCAATACGCCAGTAACAGTTGCTGGTGGAGCGGCCTACACAATTAATAATGCCTTTACAGTTAGCGGCTTTAGCAATGAAGGTACCTTAATCTTAAACCCAGGAAACACTGCGACCATCGCAGGTAGCTCTGGAGCAGGGTCTGCTAATTTTAGTCAGACTAATTCAGGGGTCTTGCAAGTTGGGGTTAATGCTGTTTCTAGTGGTAGTTATGGTCAGCTTTATGTAGATGGGAATTCTTCAATTGGCGGAGCAGTCAATGTGAGTGTTGCCGGATTAGCTTCCGGGCTAACTGTGGGTAGCACAATCGTTGGTGTGGTGATGGATAGCGGTTCGATAACGACGCTGTCTGGATTTAATGTTTCTAGTAATACTGCAAAACTGGCTTTCACTGGCATTATTGTCGGTAATGAGTTGGATTTAGTGGTTGGCACTACAAGCGGGGGTTGTTATGGGACGGTTTCTGCAAATACCAGCGGACCCTGTTTAGTCGCCTTTGACTCGCCATCTCTCAAGGTAAATTCTGGGGTCACTATAAGTTCTGGATCTGATGGCATCCGGGTTTTGCCTGGACTAAGTGACGGTGCCTCTACAAATGGTTTTGGTATTAGCAACCAAGGTTCCGTGATTGCCTGGAAAGGCATTAATCTACAAGCTGGATCTACGCTGACTGGAGGTATCACTAATTCTGGAATTGTGAATGGTGGCTCTAGAGGTTTAATCATGCAAGCTGCCAGCCTTTCTGGTGGGCTGAGCAATTCTGGAATGATTAGCGGCTCTCAAGGATTGATCATAGATCATTCCACGGTATCTGGGGCTATTGTTAATAGCGGTTCAATTAGCGGTGGTAATGGTGCTTTAAATATTGGAGCAAGTTCAGTAGATGGGATTTTTAATAGTGGCACTATTTCAGCCTCTATTGCAAATGCATTTTATGTAGTGGCCTCCACTGTGAATGGTCAAATTTTTAACTCAGGCTCTATTTCTGGACCCTCATCTGGTGTAGTTATTTGGGGCGGCTCAAACGTTATCGGTGGCATTGATAATGCAGGCACCATTAACAGTGCTGGAGTAGGGGTTGGCATTTACCAAAGCTATAGTGGTGGAAGCATATATTCAAGCCAAGTTTCTGGCGGCTTTACGAATTCTGGTTATATCCAGGGCGGTTGGACTGGCATTGGCTTACAAAACTCAACATTATCTGGCGGCTTTATTAATACCGGAACAATTCTTGGTGGAACAGAGGGTTTTTCTGAAGTCGGTGGCTTGCTTGCCGGCAACTTTATTAATACTGGATTAATTCGTGGTGGTAGCGCAAGCTCTGGATTCAATTCATACGAGGGCACTTATTATTCTGGCTACGCAGGTTCTGGCCTATATTTAGCTGGTAATAACAGTATCTCTTCTTTTATGAATTCTGGCAGTATTCAGGGAATTGGTGCGGATGTACAAACATCATTTTCAGGCTCAGGTGCTTTGCATTACTCATATGGTGGTAATGCTCGGGGAGCCCGGTTCGAAAATGGCAATACAAATGCGTTGATTGGTAATGCTGGATTCATTGGCGCTCAAGGGGGGCTGGCAGCAAATAATGGGACTATTAGCCAATTTATTGGGGGCTCTTCAGTAGCCGGCTACTTGGAGCTTGATCTTTATGGTGGCTCTGCCAATGCTTTAAATATTAATAGTCTCTCATCTGTATTGAATAACTCAGGATCCATTATTGGGCAAGGAGGCATAACTGCATTTAGTGGATCAGTTAGTCAGGCATTTGATGTTTCCTCATCTGCCAGCGGATATTTCAATCTTTACTCTCGCGGTGGTCAGGCATCTGGATTATCGGCAAGTATTCAACAGCAAAGCGACATTCAGAATTCTGGACTGATCATGGGGGTTGGTGGGGACTCAACTATCGCATACCTCCAGATGAACATCGATTCAAGGTCAGCGCTGAATCTTTATAGTGAAGGAGGTACCGGCGCGGGCCTTTCATCCTATTCATATGAATCTTCAATTGTGGGTAGCTTGATTAATACAGGGACTATTGCGGGCTTTGGTGGAGCATCTTCAATAGCGGGTCTTCTTAATCAATCAACGGGTTCATCTTCAACTGCAGGACCCATATCGATTCAATCTCAGGGTGGCGTTGGTGTTGGGTTGATGACCTATAACTCTAGCGGTATTAATATTCAAAACTCGGGGATGATCGAGGGGATAGGTGGAAGCTCTACGATTTCAAATTTCATCCTTAACTCAAATTCGGGATCATCTGTAAATGTTAATAATGCCGGTGGATCCGGTATTGGTGAATTTATATACCTGTGGAGCCACTCGAACACTTCCGTTGTTGGTGGGTTATTAAATACCGGAACGATAGTGGGTTATGGAGGTAACGCATTTGTCTCTATCGGCGGCGCGTATACAGGGGCGCAGGCAACGATTTCTGCTGGTGGTGGTCAGGGTATAGGTCTCAATTTAGTTTCCTATGGCACCCAGGGAGTTTGGAGTGGCGGTATTGTTAACAGTGGGCTCATTGCAGGGGCTGGCGGCTCGGGAGTGTCTTTAAATTCAGTGGCCACTACAACAGGTGGGATGGGAGTGGGTCTCAAGTTAAGCATAGCCCCATATTTCTCATCTTCTACGATGATGATGTCTGGTCGCAATGTTATCCAGGGTGCTGTTAGTAACAGTGGAACTATTCAAGGTATTGGTGGTTTTGTCAGTGGCGGGGTTCTTGCTACTGGCGGTACTGGCTTTGGCATGTATCTAGGTGACGATCGCGTCAACTGCAATACACATTGCGGGAATGCCACAGTTACTGGAGCGCTCCTGAACTCTGGTCTGATTCAAGGGATCGGTGGTAATGCTATCGGTACTAGCGTTGTTGGTGGGAATGGTTATGGTGTTGCATTATTAAATGGAAGTCTTATTAGCGGTGGCATCTCGAACACTGGGGTGATAAAAGGTGTTGGCGGTAATGCCGTAGGGAATGGTATTTCTGGTGATGGCTACGGTATTTATATAGATGCCATGAGTAGTGTGGCGGGCGGTATTAACAATAGCGGCACTATTGTTGGTTTGGCAGGATCTGCGTCTGGCGGAGCAATTGCAGGAAACTCATACGCTATTTATGCGCCTTTTGACGGTCTAGCATCTATTGGCGTCTCTGGGGTGAATGCGCGCATTATCGGTGACGTTTATGCGCCCAATGCAACATTAACTGTTCAAAATGGGGCCACCTTTACCAATACGAATTCGTTTAATTTGAATAGTTTTAACATTGAAAACGGCAGTACATTTAACTTTATAAATAGTCCAATCGTGAGTGCATCGGTAGCCGGAGGAATTACCGTCCAGAATGCCGTTGTGAATTCGGGCAATCTAAATGTGGGCTCCTCAACGCCAACTATTACAGGTAATTATGTACAGAGCAATGCAGGAACATTTAGTGCGGCGATTGCTAGCCAAACCAATTATGGAAAATTAAATGTAACCGGTGCTGCAACTTTGGCAGGCGTAGCTGCAATTACCGTTCTCAACCCAGCGGCAGCATTGGCTAGCGGCTCTACTTTGGTGGGAATGATTTCTGCTGGTACCTTATCGGGCACCTTTGCACAAGTAACAACTAGCGGAACCTCTCTCTATACCTTCACCCCAGTTTATGTCGACAATCAATTTGATTTGGCTGTGAAATCAAATGCTATTTTTGCTCAAATCGTTATGGCCAATAACAATCCTGCCGCTCTCGGATCGGCAACGGTTCTAGATGGTTTTATTAGCAATCCAACTGCTAATCCAAATATGGCCCCCGTATTGGATCGTTTAAATTCAATATATGGCACCGGAAATGGTGCCGGAGTTTCTAATGCAATTTCTCAAACTTTACCTGTGATTGTGGGGGCTGGATCACTCATTGCCTCGCAAACTCAGCAGGGCTTAAATCAAATTATGCAAGGGCGTCAAAATCAACTACGCGGCTTATCCTCTGGTGAAGAGTACATCGGCAATAGAAATGCCTGGATGAAGGGTTACGGTAGCTGGGCCAATCAAGGTAATGTTAATAACGTATCAGGCTATAAAGTTAATACAGGTGGTCTAGCGGTGGGTGCTGATTGGGAGTTATCACCCAAGGCAAATCTTGGGGCAGTTTTTGCCTTTGGAAATAGTGGCGTAAGTAGCAATAATTCAGCAGCTGCAAGTGGAATGACTGTGAACTCATATCAATTGGGTGCATATGGTGACTATGCTGTGCAACCTGATATTCAAGTAAATTATCAAGCTGATATTGGGTTAAATAATAATAAAGAGTATCGCAATTTATCTGACTTTAATGGTGTTCAAGGAGTGAGCTCTAGTTCAAGTGGCGTTAATGCGAATGGAAATTACAACAGTTATGTAGGGCATTTGGGTGCCGGCCTGCGTAGGTTTATTTCTTTGACGGAAGACACTACCTTCATCCCATCGGTCCGTGCTGATTACACTTCAGTGCAGAGTCAAGGCTATACAGAAACTGGAGCGGGTACTTTGAATCTGGGCGCAAACGCGCAAAGCTACAATACCTTGCTAACTTCTGCTGATTTGCGAGTTGATCATATGTTGGCTGATAAGTTTAAGCTCTCTGCCAACGTTGGTGCGGGTTATAACGCTCTAAACAATCAAGTTCAAATGACGACTGCTTTCCAAGGCGGTGGCCCAGCATTTACAACGAATGGCCTTCAAATTTCTCCTTGGCTATATAACGCAGGATTGGGGCTATCTGGTAGAGTGAGTAGAGATGTTGAGTTGAATGTTCGTTATGACACCCAGTTCAGCACCTCCGGTTACAACAATCAGATGGTTAGCGCTAAGATCAAGCTCTTTTATTAAACCAAAAAGAATTGAGCGTTCCTTAAGGTGTGGAATGCATAGTGGCTGGTTCTTTAATCACCAAAAATCTTTTTTGATAGAAATATTTAAATAAATGCCTGCGGCAATCGATAAAAATCCCCTCTCCATTATTGGGTTCTTTCTATCGGAGATTGGTCTTGGGCAAGCAGCTAGAAATATTGCCTCTTCGTTTTTTGAGTCCAATGTTTCCATTAATTGCATCAATATTGATCTTCCTGGAAGATCCAATATGTCAGATTTTTCATCTCACTGCGTTCCTTGGGTGCCTGGAGTTAATAATTTTCTTGTAAGCGAGTTGGGCACTGCGGTTAAATTGCCTCAGGAAATTAAGCACCTCGGGAAGGGTAAAAGAGAATTCTTATACCCATCTTGGGAGTTAGATAGATTGCCATCTGAAGTTGTAGAGAAGTTACATTTCTATGATGAGATTTTTGCCCCATCTCAATTTATTTCCAATACTTTTTCACAATACTTTTCCAAAAAAGTGTGTGTAATACCTCAGCCTGTATTTATTCCTTCCGTTGTTGAGAAAAATACATTGGCCGACGATAAGTTAAGAATTTTTAGTTTTTTTGATTATGGTTCATTTGCTTCCAGAAAGAATCCCAAGGCGGTACTAGAAGCATTTCAAATTGCATTTCCTAAACGCTATGATGATGTGGAATTATTGCTTAAGGTAAGGGGATTTGGTGGGGATGATTTTAGAAAAATGATTTTGGATTATGCGCTGAAGGATCCAAGAATTAAAGTTATCGATGAAACTCTAGATAGAGCATCAATGGATGAGTTAATTCAACGTTGTAACGTATTTATTTCTTTACATCGCTCTGAGGGTTTTGGTTTTGGACCAGCAGAATCACTGGCAAGAGAAAAAATTGTTATTTCCACTGATTACGGTGGAACATGTGATTTTCTGAATCATGAAACGGGCTACCCAGTAGGTTTTAAGCTCATTCCAGTTAGGCAAAATGAATATCCGTTTGCTCAAAATCAATTATGGGCAGATCCTATGGTGGATCAAGCTGCTTTATATCTAAGGGGGATTTATGAGAATTTTGAAGAAGCTCAAAAGCGCGCTATCGTAGGTCGATGTTTAATGATTAAGCAGCACTCCTTTAGTTCTGTGGGAAAAAAAATGAAGTCTTTACTTGAGGAGCGTGGGTATCTCTAAAAATCAATGAAAACTATTTTATTTAGCTTCTTCATTGGATTCTCATATCTTCATCTTCAACTGTAAAGAAATAGCCCCATGCACCCGATCTCCAACTGTAGGGATCAAAAGACATTAGCCCCTACCCAGTCGTCCTCCCAGGTTAAGGCTGGTAGTACTGCAGGAAACTAACCGCCATTATTGGCGCCGGGATAGTCATTAAAACCCCCAAAGACTGCGCCTAACTTAATGGGTCCAATCGCAATGGGTTGGTAGTAAACCCCTGCATAGTTGGAGTAGTCACGATCACTGTTATAAAAGCGCCCCACAGTGACTGAGGTTACGCTATTAAAGCAATATTCGGCACCATCACCTCAGTTACCGCCATTCAAGCTCTTGTCCTGCTGAAAGCGGTGTGAGGCTATGCCAAGATTGAGTCACAGCTGATTTGTAGTTTTTGTTGTGATGAGGTTATCAGCACTATCGTTGTTTTAAGTATAGTTCCTACTGGTAGCTATTGTGAATACTGTTACAAACACACCCAAGAGCTTGAGGATGGAGTTTTGAGTTAGTCATCTATATGGCTGATCTCTATCCTTATATAAGTTGGTGATCTAATACCTTTTACCGCTACTTTTATATTTACCTGTTTTACTCAGTTTGAGATTCATCACTAACGCCTTGTAAGCTTTGGCCTTTTACTAAGGATTCACCAATGACGATGGCATTGGTAAGTTTGCCATCAATCTCTAAAATAGTAAAACCATTTAGCGTGCTATCTTTACTTTCGGAAGTAACCATTAGCTTATTGCCAAAAAAGCTATAAGCAGCGGCGCTATCCTGATTTGGTTTCAAAGTCTATCCTTATCAATTCTATTGGTGACTTAACTCGGAACCCTCCGAAATTTGTGCAATTCACATTGTCCAGTAAGTTTCTCCTATTGCCGTGAGCAATATAAAGAAATGGATTAAAGCACTGCTAATAGATGTTGGTTTAATGCTCAAGGTAATGGTAGTTTGGGATGTTGAAAACCCAACCTCGAAAGCAGCAACACCCCAAATATTTTTCAGTCCGTTTCGATTTAGGTGGCTCGTTAAAAATTTTTGGATTTGGTCAGTGTAGCTAAAGGCGCGGTAAAGTCAGTCCTCGTTTAGATCGTACAGTTCAAGATTCGCGATTGCTTATGCCTCAATCATTTAGAGACTTCGACTACATGGCAGATCCATGTATCGGAAAGATTGTATGGCATGAAGACATAGACTTTACAACCGCCTATGGAACGCCAATTTTACCCGCCGTCGATAGAACGTTATTCGTGCTACTTGGGGTGATGGGTACGGTAATCTTGTTGATGTAGCTTATAAGAATTGGATGGTGACTCGCTACGCTCATTCTCAAGAGTTGCTGGTGAAATCTGGTGATGTTGTCAAACATGGTCAAGAGATTTCTAAAGTAAGTTCTACCTGTGGATCAACAGGGCACCACTTGCACTATGAATCACTGAGAGATGAGTAGTCTTTAGCGCAAAACTGATTAATCAATTCAAATTCAATTCTGTTTTTGATCTTAGGGCACCAAGCTCAAGAAAAGGTATTCAAAAAAGATGATCAGATGAACTACCCCCTGAAGTAGGGTGGTTCTACCAATAACCAAGGTCAAGGCACCAATAAAAAACGATAAATACATCAGCACAATATTTAAATCACTGATGCCCAAGCTTAATGGTAAGTGAAAAAAGATCGCTATTGCCGCTACTGTAGGAATGGTCAAACCAATGCTAGCCAATGCTGATCCTAGTGCCAAGTTCAAACTACTCTGCAAGCGATTTGATTGTGCGGCCCTAACAGCAGCATAAGCTTCAGGCATGAGAACCAAAAGGGCAATGGCAATACCTACAACTGTTTTAGGTGCCCCAGCAGCCTTTACTCCAGCTTCAATAGCAGGGCTTAGAGCTTCTGCAAGCCCAACTACGATCACTAAAGAAACCAAGAGCAGTACAACGCTCAATATTGTCTTACCAGTACTTGGCTTATCGGCATGCACAGTGCTGTCGGTTTTTAAGGCTTTTACAGCAGGGAGGTAGTAATCACGATGACTGACTGTCTGAAAAAATAAGAAGGCACCATATAAAGCAAAAGAAGCGATACCTGCAAAGGCTAATTGGCTTTTGGTGAAGTCTGGCCCTGGGGTGCTAATTGTCACAATGGGCATCACAAGAATAAAAGTGGCTAATGCGGTCAGTACACCTAAAGAGGAAATTGTCCCCTCATTACGAAAGGACATTTCATAATGTTTGAGGCCGCCCATAAAAATACATAAACCAATCACGCCATTGATCACAATCATGACAGTGGCAAATACAGCATCACGCGCAATAAACTCTGAGCCTTCATGACCGGCTAGCATCATGGAAATAATGAGAGAAACCTCAATAATCGTCACGCTAATCGACAGCACTAAAGTGCCAAACGGCTCACCAGTTTTATGAGCAATCACTTCTGCATGATGTACTGCGGAAAGCACTGCGCCAATAAGCGTTATACCCATTAAGCAAATAAACCAGGTTTGGCTAAGAAGATTTGTCATGAAAAGAATGAAATTGTGAATGTAGGTGAAGTCAGTGGAATGGACCAAATAAGGTTAAGCTTATATCAATCTCAACATTCGACTTAAAAATTCAGAAAGTATTAATGAAGGCAATTATTTTATTTGGGCATGGTGCTCGCGATGCCCGCTGGCGAGAGCCTTTTGATCGCCTGGCTGTTATGTGGCAAGAGCAACATCCTAAAGCTTTGGTTGAACTGGCTTTTTTGGAGATGATGCAACCTTCTTTAGAGCAAGCTATTAGTGGTTTGGTAAAGCAAGGGGCTAACGAGGTAGTAGTTGTGCCCGTCTTTTTTGGTCAGGGCGGACATCTGCGCAATGATTTCCCCTTATTGCTGCAAGCTTGTCAGGAAAAGTTTCCTGAGCTCAAATTAAGCGCTACGTCTGCTGTTGGGGAGGATACGGCTGTCTTGCAGGCAATCGTCGATTTTGGCGCTAGGGCTTTGTAAATCCTGAGATTGAGCGTCTTTTTGCCCTAATGCCTGGCCAACCATAATGAGTGCCGGTGAAGTGCTGTCAAACCAATGGTCTGCTTTGCCTGCGGCTAGCTCAGCTAAGGTGCTTGTCCAGTGACGCTCGCGTGAAGTGCTGACCGCTTCCAATATGTGGACGGGAGTATCGGGTCCATGCCGATGAGTCTGATGGTTGTTCTCAGACCCATGATTTTTCTGAATTTCTTGTCCAATGAGCTGTTTTGCAATACGCACAGCATCTTTACGGCCCATGTAGTAGACCAAAGTGTCCGCATTAGGATTCTCAATGGGTTGATGAGTAGGTTGATCAGTAGTCGATCCTTGCAAAGCTGAAGGATTAGTTGCAGTTCCCTGCGCAAGGGTAATAAAAGCCACACTACGTGATATTCCTCGCAAAGTGAGGGATTTTTGAATACTGGCTGCTCCTGCTAAGGCTGCAGTTATGCCGGGAATGACTTCCACTTCAATGTTCGCCTCTTTAAGAGCTTGAATTTCTTCATCGGCACGCCCAAACATCATCGGGTCGCCACCTTTGAGGCGCACAACCACTGGGTATTTTTTTGCGGCATCCACTAAGCGCTTATTGATAAATTGCTGAGCGGAAGAGAGTCTGCCGCAACGTTTGCCAACAGCCTCCTGAATAGCTTGCGGACAAAGAGCAAGCATCTCGGGCTCTACCAAAGCATCATGAAAAACAATATCAGCTTGCTCTAGGAGTTTTGCACCGCGCACGGTAATCAGATCAGCTGCGCCAGGACCTGCGCCAACTAAATAGACCTTACCAGTAGTGGAGATGCGTTTCATGATATTTGGTGAGTAGGAATTTCTTACGCTGACAGTAAAGAGCGTTTACCTCGCCAGCTATTTTGTGTGGTGACGGTAAAGAGTTCAAACTGCTTTAAAGCGACTTCAAGGTTTTGATCGTGACGCAATTCAAAACTGTCAAAACCAACGCGAGCAGCTTGGAGCAATTGATCTACCAAGACATCGCCAATTGCACGGATTTCTTTATCCCAAGCAAAGCGATCGCGTAGTAATGCTGCTGTGCTAAAGCTGCGACCATCTCTGAAAAGCGGAAAGTGCGCGGCAACGATCGGCCATAGAGTTTTACCTTCTTCAATCAGTTCGCCATGCTTAAGGATGTCATCATCAGCAGCAAACCACACACCGATTTGGCCATTTTTTGCACGAGTCAAAATGTCTTGTTCTTTATGGTGTTTGATCCACCAAAAAAACGGCACCAATACTTTATGAGCACCATGCTCTAAATCCGGCAGACCACCTTCGTCTTGATCGCCACCCCAGGTTTGCCATTCATTAGGTGCAAGCGTAGGCTGGCCACCTTTAGGAAAATGCAAAATCTCTTTGTGGGAATGAATCAGGTTTGGGTTTGTGGTGCTCATGATGCATCTCCTCCCAAAGCGGTTTCATCTGTTTTGCTTTTCTTCTTCACATTCAGATAAGCGGCTTCTTTAAAAGGGGCAACACCTAAACGGCGATAAGTTTGGACAAAGGACTCATCGGCAGTACGCTGTGCAACATAGGTATTAATGATGTTGGTGATGACATCAGGAATTTCATCGGCATAAAAAGATGGACCAATCACTTTGCCGATCGCAGCATCAAACCCTTGATCGCCGCCTAAAGTAATTTGATACCACTCTTCACCATCCTTATCGACTCCCAAAACACCAATATTGCCAACGTGATGATGACCGCAAGAGTTAATACAACCAGAAATATTTAAACTGATATCACCTAAGTCATATAGGTAATCCAAGTCATCAAAGCGTTCTTGAATAGCTTTGGCAATTGGTAGGGATTTTGCATTGGCCAATGAGCAGAAATCCCCTCCAGGACAAGCAATTAAATCCGTTAATAAGCCAATATTGGGAATGACCAAATTCTGCTTCTTAGCAGCGCGCCAAAGGTTTAGTAGCTGGGCTTGCTCTACATCTGCCAATACTAAGTTCTGTTCGTGAGTAACCCGCAGCTCACCAAAACTAAATTGATCTGAAAGATCTGCAATCGCATTCATCTGCGCAGTAGTGGCATCGCCAGGGGCGGCGGTGCCGTGAGGTTTGAGTGACAAAATGACCGATGCATATCCTGGCACTTGATGGCTGCGCACATTACGCTCTAACCAACGAGCAAAACCAATGCGTTCATTAGTATCTAGTTCAGATTCAAACTGACTCTTTAGCGCTTGATTGTCGATCGCCGGCAAGTTTTGATAGATTGGCTTTGTAAAGTGCTTGGCAACCCGATCCCATTCGGCTTGAGTAAAGTTGTCATCACCCTTAGCGATATAAGCCCATTCACCCTCCACTTGGCGCGCGAACTCTTCTAGTCCTAAAGCCTTCACTAAAATCTTGATACGGGCTTTGTATAAATTATCGCGACGGCCAAAGCGGTTATAAACACGCAATAGCGCAGTTAAGTAACTTGGCAAGAGTTGCCAAGGAAGTTCTTGTTTAATGAGTTGCCCAAGAATGGGAGTGCGACCCATACCGCCACCCGCGTAGATATCGGCAAGCAGTTCACCCTGAGCATTTTTTTTGAGCTCAATACCCACATCATGGCAAAGCAGCACAGTGCGATCTTCTTTTGCGCCATTGATAGCAAATTTAAATTTACGCGGTAAATGGGCAAACTCTGGATGCAGGGTTGACCACTGACGGAGTAATTCACATACAGGGCGTGGATCTACGTATTCATCACTTGCCACTCCAGCAAAGGCATCGCTGGTTATATTGCGTATGCAGTTACCCGAGGTTTGAATGGCATGCATTTGCACTTTAGCCAAATCGGCCAAGATATTGGGAGTCTCTTCAAGCTCTACCCAGTTGTACTGAATATTCTGACGGGTCGTGAAATGACCATAACCACGATCGTACTTATCGGCAATCATTGCCAAGGCACGCAATTGGTTTGAGCTTAATAAGCCATAAGGAATGGCTACACGCAACATATAAGCGTGGCGTTGGTGATAAAGACCATTTTGCAGGCGCAGTGGGCGGAATTCTTCCTCGGCTAGGGTTCCGTCTAGGCGTCTTGCAACCTGGTCTCTAAATTGGGTAACCCGTTCGTCAACGAGGGTCTGATCAATGGCATCGTATTTATACATAACCATGGATTGT
>Ga0364915_10107_pt1 | contig 20507 bp, 6 predicted proteins | sample ExccelJu500001D4_3_FD_206958 | JGI IMG/M metagenome (GOLD analysis project Ga0364915, IMG submission 206958) | Enriched cells from Trout Bog Lake Hypolimnion, Wisconsin, USA - BchlTB.June25.5000.01.D4 | ecosystem: Environmental > Aquatic > Freshwater > Lake > Hypolimnion/Profundal zone | place... | reverse complement strand
CTTGAGCGCAAGCGCCGTACTCCAAGCGCATCTGCAAACACTCAAACGCTGACAGTGGATTTTCCTGAAGCACTTATTCGGGAGTTACGTAAAAATGGTGCGCCAGATTCTCTTAAGGTCAGCCTTGCCAATGGCGAGTCTTTGCCTGCATGGATTAATGTAGATCACGCTCATTTTCAACTCGTAATGCAAAAATCCGCTATTGGTGATTTGAGGGTCTGCGGTCAGACCGTGCGTATTCGCTTAGAAGCTGGCGATGAAGTCATCACCTTCACTCTTCCCCCGGAAAGTCAGTGATTAGTCGGAGTTTCCCTCGTCGTTTGTTGGTTGCGAGCGTTATTGCAAATGCTTTGCTTGGCATCGCTTTCGCCCAAGAGAGCTCACAAACTGGTGGTGAAGTTAGCTTTCAGGATTTGGCGGCCATTCAAGGCCAAATAACCCACTTAAAACGAACTCTAGTTAAGCAAGCGGGTGAGCAACATACTCAAGTGCGCGCTCTAGACGATAAGCTTGCTTCTACTAACAAAGAAGTTGGAGTCGCCAAGCAAGATATTCGAATGATCGAGGCAGATACAGAAACGCAGTCTGCCAAAATGGATGAGATTTATTTCAAGATCATGTGCGGCCTGGCGATTTTATTTGGCTTATCACTCATTCAGTTTTTCTTAATCCGGTCTAGAAAATTTCTCGTTCAAAAGCAAGAGAGTGTTGGAGTTGCAACCAGTAAGCCTGTGTCCCATTCTTTGAGTGTAGATTCTGCTCAAGGTGGTTTAGAAATAATTACTACAAAAAAAGTAGATAGTATTGAGGCAGATAGCTCTTTCAATCAGCAGCAAACTGTTGCGAGTCCTGAGCTTGCTCAATTACTTGTTCGAGAGTTGGGGCAAACTCAAGATGCATTAAATCAGGCTAAGCAGAGCTTTATGCAGCCTGTGAATATTTCGTTGGGCAAGCGTTCCTCATGAAAAGTGCGCTCAATCGCGTCTTCAAGGTGATTTGGTGCCGTGTCAGAATGGCATGGATCGCTGTGAGTGAAATCACCAAAGGCCAGGGGAAAGTTAAGTCCCAGGCACGTAGACATCAACGTGAAAGCGCCGGCGTTGTAAACAGCCCAGGTCACGAAAGCAACCATGAGCTGGTGTGGCGAGACGATCGCTTGGTGATATTGCCAATCATGAAGATGGCTCAGCAATATCAGTATCGCTATGCCTATTTCCGAACCTCACATAAAGCACTGGCCTCAGCACTCTTAGCGGCTGGTTTAATGCCAAGTCTTTCTTTTGCAGCGCCACCGCTTGCTAACCAACTGCCCGCCGGCGGCCAAGTTTCGGCAGGTGCCGCTAGCATTGCTACTGCTGGCAATGCGATGACGGTAACTCAAACGACAAACCGCGCAGCTATTAATTGGAATACCTTTGATATTGGCGCACAAAGTTCAGTGAACTTTGTCCAGCCTAGCAATTCTAGCGTAGCGCTCAATCGCATTAGCTCACAAAACCCAAGCCAGATTTACGGACAGTTATCGGCTAATGGACAGGTTTACTTGGTAAATCCAGCTGGCGTTTACTTTGCCCCTAGTGCTCAGGTGAACGTGGGCGGTATTGTGGCAACTACTATGCAAATGTCCGATGCCGACTTTATGGTGGGTAGTGCGACCTTTAATCGCAATGGCAGCGCTGGGAAAGTTATCAATGAAGGCAATATTCAAGCCAGCCTAAATGGTTACATCGCTATGTTGGCGCCTGAGGTGCGCAATAGTGGCGTGCTCATTGCGCAAGCTGGCACAGTCGCCATGGCTGGCGGTGAGTCGATTACCTTAAATTTTGGAGCATCAAGTAAGCTGGAGAGTATTACAGTTGCGGCTTCTCAAATTAATGCTTTGGTGGAAAATCGCCACGCTATTCAGGCGCCCAATGGACTAGTTATTCTTTCGGCAAAAGCCATTAATCAACTAACAGCAAGTGTTCTTAACGTCGGCACCATTGAGGCGCAAGGCATGAGGCAAGTTGGTGGGCGCATCATTCTTGATGGTGGCACGGTTAGTAATAACGGTAGTTTAAATGTAAGTAGTGATATAGCTAAGGGCGGTAATGTCGCGATTACGGGCGATACCATTACCTTGGGTTCCAATACAAATATCAATGCCTCGGGCGCAACGGGTGGTGGTAACGTTTTGGTTGGTGGTGACTGGCAAGGTAGCAATGGCACATATCAAGCTACTACAGTCACTATGCAAGACGGCGCATTAATTAATGTCAGCGCCAATCAACGGGGCGATGGCGGTAAAGTCGTCCTGTGGTCTAACGTGAGTGATAGCAATTCAATCACACAAGTCAATGGTTCGATTGTGGCGAGCGGGGCTAATGGTGGCTTAGGCGGTAATGTAGAAACTTCAGGTCATCTTCTGGGTGTTAGCGCGAATGCTAGTGTCGCAACAGGTGCTGGCGGTAACTGGTTGTTAGATCCTGCAGATGTGACAATTAGTAACGGTGCCAATAGTAGCTTTACCAATATCAGCGGGACATGGACGCCAAATAGTAGTGCTAATACGGCCACCATTAACAATGCATCTCTTGCAACGGCTTTAAATAGTGGCGACGTCACTGTAACAACCATCAATAACGGCACAGCAGGTAGTTCTAGTGGAGCGATTACCGTAGCCAACCCGGTGAGCTGGACAGGCAGCGGTAACCTAACACTTCAAGCCGCTGGATTTATTTATTTGAATGCAAACATCACAGCCACAGGTGCTGGTGCAGGGTTCACTGCCAAGGCAAATCAAAGCGTCTTGCAAAGTGCCAATACCACCGTATCTACCAACGGCGGTAACGTTACCTACTGGGCTAATGCTAACAATGGTTACGGTTACATCAAGCTAGACACCGGCGCCAACATCAGTAGCGGCGGTGGAAACATCACACTCGGTGGCGGCACAGATATCGCTACGGGTTATGCCACGGGGACGAGCGATACGACGTTTACAGATGGCATTTGGATGAACGGGAGCAATAATATCAACTCCAGTGGCGGTGCTATCACGCTGCGTGGCAAGAGTTCAAATACATCTAGTACAAGTAACTGGGGCTTGAATCTTATCAACAGCGTCATTGATTCAGGCGCCGGCAAGATTTTAATCTACGGTATTGGACTTGGTAGCGGCACTGCCAACGCCCAGGGCGTGTCCTTGTCTAATGCGACGATACGCTCGGCAAGCACGGCGGCAGATGCCATTACTATTACCGGTAATGCAAGCACTGTCAGCAATCCTGTGACTTCGCTAGGCGTAGATTTTTTTTCCGGGTCGACGATCGAAGCCGCAGGCGGCGGCGGCATCAGCATTACCGGTAGTGCGACAACGGCATCGCAAACTTCACATGCTGTTGATATTAATGGCAACATCCTTGCCAACTCAGGCAACATCAGTATTGCTGGGCAGAATACCGGCATTGGCATTGCATTCATCGGTATTTCATATGTCGGCTCAAAGGCGGCTACGAATGTCACAAGCTCTACAAGCAACATCACCCTAACGGGTAATTCCTCAGCCGATTCAGGTATTAGGTTAGCGAACAGTACGACGACATTTACATCGTCAGGCGGGAACATTACGTTTAATGCCACAGGTGGTGGTATAGCGAATGCCTCTTTGGACGGATACAGCGCAACCGTTAATATTAGCTCTGGTAATGGCGCCATCAATATTGGCGGTAATCTGACCAATAGCACAAGCACAAAGCAAGGTGTGCTCTTTGATGGCGTTACCAACATCACTAGTGCAGGCGGCGCCATTACAATTAATGGTACGAGTAGTGCTGGCAATGGTATCCAAATTGATGTAGCTAACTCAACGATTAGCTCGACTTCAGGGAATGTTACGTTAAGCGGTGCAGCAACCTCCGGGAGTTTTTCTGAATACTTGACCCTGAGTAACATCACTACCGGCGGCAATATTTCGCTGATTGGTAATGGTGGGGTTTTAGATGTTCGCACTAATCTGACTTCAACGTTGAGCGGTTCCAGTATTCTGGTTAAATCCAGCGGCGCTATTTCCAGCGACATCGATAACCTGCTGATCCAGACCAATAACGGTTCTCAGGTGTACTGGAGCAACGCCAATGGCGGCAACGCCGGGGGCATCAACTTTTCTGGTGCCAATGTCACCTTTAACTCGGCCAATGGCAGCACAAACCAGCCCACTGGCGGCGGCGACATCATTTTTGGCGGCGGCACAGCATCGTTGAACAATGCGCCCACTGGAGCGGCCAGCAGCAACACGGCCAACGCTATCACCTTCGGGCCATTGAGTACAGGTTTGAGCAGCACCTATCTGTATTCGGGCGGTGGCAATATTAGTGTTAATGGCACCAGCTCTTATGCTACAGGGACCGGGGTGTACTGGTCGCGCGGTATGGTGCTTGCCGCCGGTAACGGCAATATCACCATCGTGGGGAACAGCACCGTCTCGGGAGGTTATTACGGTGTGGTGTTGGCAGGTTGGGGTGGCCAGGGCGGCTACAACTTGACAGCGGCAGGCAACATCACCATCACTGGGAATGGGGTGAGTCAGCCGGGAGTCTGGTCGGGCTACAGCTATGGCGGCAACATCACCACCTCGGGTGCAGGTAACATTTTAATTACCGGACAATCGACCGGTTCGGATGGCGCCTATTTCTGGAATAGCGCCGGTGCGCCTTTGTTCAACTTCACGGCCACGGGCACGGGTTGTATCACCATTAATGGTACAAGTCCCGCAGCCAACTATGGCACGCTGGTGCAGGGAAATATTCTGGCGGCATCGGGCAATATCACGGTGTCGGCCAACAATGCCTCCTTTTTGTATTTCAATGGAACCGCTGGCCAGTTGGCGGGCAGTGCCGTGCCCAGCAGCACCAGTAATATTAGCTTTACGGCAGGGGATCTGTTTGACAACAGTAACAATCGGCCCACGCCCACACTGAATACGCAGACAGGCAACATCACCCTGCGCACCAATAGTTTTAATTGGGCAGGTGCGCCCATGCTGGCTACTAACGGCAGTATTGCCATTGTGCCGCTGCTCGATAGTGCAGGTTTTAGCGCAGCTTTTAGCACCAATACAGTCAACATCAATCCGACCATCAACAACGTTACCTATACGCCAAACGGTCTGGTTATTGGCAGCGCCAATAACACCCAGACGGTGAACTGGAATGCTGTGGGTAATGTGGCTGGCCCGATCAGTATTTATGGTGGCACGGTAAATGTTAGTGCAAACCTCACCAGCAGCAATACTGGGGATATCTGGATTCAGGGCAATAGCAACGTCAATAACAGTATCATCCTGCAATCTACGGGCTCGATCCAGAAAACTGGCGGTACGCTTTCTAATATTACGCTGCAAACCAATGGCCGTATTAATAACGGTGCAACGCTTGGTATTACTGCAACCAATAGCGGTGGAGCTAATATCATTCTCTGGTCAGACTACGGTAATGCCAATGTTTATGGTGTGAGTGGTTCAGGTATTCTTAGTTCAAACGGCGGGCGTATCTGGATTGGGGGTAGTAGTACTGCTAACGGTTCTTTGCTTTGGAATGGCTTGACGGTTGGCGATGGTGCAGCTGTTGGCTCCAGTAGTGGTAACAATGTCGCAGTGGATTTATCTGGCTCGATTACCTCAAATGGGGGTGATGTTTTAATTTGGGCGGGTAATGGCAGTAGCGCCGGGACCAATGGCATCGGCCCATCTAGTGGCGTTGTCATTAATGCGGGCGCTGGTAATGTGACGTTAATTACCCCTCAAATCAGCTTCAATGTGTTGACTGTTAAAACCACGGGCACGTTGACCTGGGCGCCCAATTCCGTCTCTGATTGGGGTGCGATTGCCAACTGGAATGGCACAACGACTTCGGGTAATTTTTCCACGACCAGCGGCACAAGCTTTGGTAATTTAACCATTGCCAATGTCTCTACTCTGGTTGGCCTAACTATCGGTCAATATAGTGGCATGACGTATAGCAATGCCACCGCAGCCGTTCAAGGAAATGCTGCGAATGTTGCGATTAATTCGCCCATTAATATTACAGGTCCGATTTCCGTCTATGGCGCCAACATCAACCTCAATGCAGGTTTGATGACTACTGCGGCTAACACGGCACCTATTTTATTGCATGCCACGGGCAATATCGTCCAGGCCAATACCTCTGCAGTAGTTACTAATGGTTCTGGTGTTACTTATTGGGCTAATGCCAATAACACTAACAATGGCTATATTCAAGTTAGCGCTGGCAATAGCTCGACCTACGCAAGCATCATCACCAATGGTGGTCCAATTGTTATGGGTGGTGGTACAAATCCCTTAACGGGCAATGCAGTTGCACCAAATGGTTCTTCAGTTACTTATGCCCTCGCGCTTGATGACTACAGCATTATTAATGCTGGTGCTGGATCGATTACTTTAAATGGCCAAAGTGTAACGAGCTCAGGGGGTTATGGGATTGGCGTCCGCCTGATGAATACTACGATGAGTGGTGGCAACATCGCGATTGCTGGAACTGGCGCAGCAAATTCAGGCACTCTAGATCATAACTGGGGTGTTTCTGCTGAAGGCGCTACTGTTTTTAATGTTACCGGAAATCTTTCCATTACTGGAACGGGCGGTGGCAGTGGAGCTACAAGCGGTTCTGCAAATTACGGAGTTTATTTAGCTGGCGCATCTATTAGCGCCACAACTTCAGGTACGGTTTCCCTAACTGGTACGGGTGGTGGCGTTGCTGCCACGACAAGTGATTATGGTGTTTACCTCACGGGCGGTACGACGATCAATACGGTTGGTAATGCCGGGGGCAACGTTAACATTACAGCCACTCGCGGTGTAAATACCAGTGTTGCGGCATTGCAGATCGACAGTGCCAATAACCTGATTACTGTTGGCGGCAACGTGTCGCTGATTGCTCAAACAGGCAATGTAAGCCTTAACAGTAATATCACTACAGCAGGTGCTGGTACCAATTTGATTCAGGCTAACACTGGCAACATTTTCCTGAATGCAAGTTTTGTTAAGACGGCCGGTGCTGAGAGTTCATTGACGCTTCAATCGTCGGGCAATGTGACGATGAATGCGAGCGCGAGCATTCTGGCTAACGCTTCCAATAATTCAGTTTTGGATACGGTTTTCTGGGTTAACTCCGCCAATACAACCTCAAACGCCACGATTGCGCTGACTAATGTCACTACGGATGGCGGTAATTTATGGGTTGGTGGTGCCAATACTTCTGGGGGTAATGGAACGTGGCATGGCCTTGCAGTAGGAAACAACGGTGCATCAATTACGCTTAATGGCAATTTGAGTGTCGGCACTGGCGATGTCATGCTCTGGGAAAAATCTGGCAATACTTTGAGTGCTACTGGTAGCAATATCGTAGGTAATGGTGGCACTGTTGTTTTAGTTAGCGATGCCTATACTGGTGGTCTTGGATTAAACACCAATGGTACGCTTAATCTTGAGTCCAACAGCGGCAATTTTGGTGGCAACTTTACGTGGAATGGTACTTACTACACCGCAAATACCACTCTTGTTGGAAGTGGATCGCTAACAGGCTTAAAGATTATTAATTATTGCCAAACATATAGCGCAGGCACTACAAATCTCAACAATATAACAATCGGAAGCTATATCGGTACAGGTCTTGCTGGTGATACGGTTTATGGATTTGCAAATGCTGGCAATATCAGCATGAATGCCGATCTTCAGGTACAGAACAAGCTTGCATTGAGTGGATCCAATATCACTCTAAATGGAAATATTGGCACAGCGGGTTGTGGTACCAGCTCGGTTGCTGGGCTGATGCTTCAGACCGCAGGAAATGTGACGCAAGGTGTTAGCAGTGTTGTGTATGGCCCCGTGCAATTTATGGGCGGGGGCGGTAATGTCAACCTGAGTAATGCGGCTAATCAAATTAGCGAAGTAAGTGCCAATGGCGTGAATAATCTTAGCGTCACAAGTGGTTACACAAACTCATTCCTTGTATTAAGTCCGGTGAATGCCAGCGGGAATATTAAAATTCTTGGGGTAGGAGATATTAGTGTCTTAGGCAACATTGCCACCTCTAGTGTGGCGAATAGCACGAACGCCCCAGCCTTGCTGATTGCAGCAGGGTACAACCAAGCAGTGGGGAATACGACCTACAATTTTTATGACTACAACTCCAGTCAATATGGCTTAACAATGGGATCTGGAGGTCTTGGGATTATTTATACGGGTGGGGTAGCCGGTGGCGCTGGAGTAAGCGCTCTAGTAGGCACTGGCTCGGGCCATTTCCGTTACAGCACCAATTTAACGTCTGCCGGATATAACACCACGGCAGCGCCGCTGACCACGGGTTTGTATGCTTTGTATCGTGAGGCACCATCGCTGACAGTTACGGCTAATAGTTCGACCATCACTTATGGTGCGACAGCGACCAACGGCTCGAGCAGTACTGCCGTGAATGGCGATACCTATGCGCAGATTTTTGGCTCCAACACTCCTACGTTTAATATTACAGGCAATAAATCGACATCACTCAACTGGGTGGCGGGTAATCACACCATTGTTGCCAATGGGAATACGACCAATCTGCTGGGTTATGCCACGTCGACCTACGTCAATGGGACGTTAACCGTCAATCAGGCCAACCTGACTGTGGCGGGTACGACCGTAGCCAACAAGGTTTACGATGGCAATACCTCGGCAACCGTGAGTAACGGTAGTTTGGTTGGTAATGTGAGTGGTGACGTTGTTACTCTTACGCAGAGCGGTAATTTCAGTAGCAAGAATGCGGCTAATGGCATTGCGATGACGATGGCCGATAGCATATCGGGTACCGATTCGGCCAACTATAATCTGACGCAGCCGACGGTTACCGGCAATATCACCCAGCGCACCGTGACCTTGTCTAACGCGCAGGCCTATAGCGGCACGAATGTATTGACCAATGTCAGCATTGGCAATTTGGTGGTCGGAGAGACGCTGACCTATTCAGGCGCCACGGCCAATAGCAGCCATGTAGCGGCCAATGGTGCTAACTTCATTACGGCGATCACCCTGGGCAACCAGAGCGGTGCAAATGCCACATCAGGCGGTCTGGCTAGCAACTATCAGCTGCCAACGCTCAACGTGACCAACGCTCCGGTCACGTTGACAGCACTCAACGTGACACTGACGGCCACAGGTAACCTCACGAAGGCCTATAACGGAACGGTGAACGCTACCGTGGGTTCGGGTAACTACAGTGTGAGTGGTTTGCTGGCGGGCGACAGCCTGACGCTGGCCAACTTAACCACCGCAGTCTATAACAGCGCGCATGTGGCTTCCGCCAACAATGTGACGGTATCGAACCTGACCCTAGCTTCGATTACCGGTAACCATAGCAGCGCGACTAGCGATTACAGCCTGCAAACCAGCAGCCTGATTTATGGCACGGGCGGGCAGAGCGGCACTAATGCCAATATTACGGCAGCCGCACTAACCGTCACTGGTACCACCGTTGCCAACAAAGTGTATGACAGCAATGTCACGGCGACGCTGAGCAACGGCACGCTGGTGGGTGCGATTGCTGGCGACATGCTGACTTTGACCCAGGCGGGTAATTTCAGCAGTGCCAATGCCGCCAACAACATTAGTGTGACTACTACTGATAGCTTTACGATCGCGAGTACAAACCACACGAGTGTCGCTGGTGACTATAACCTGACGCAGCCGACCGGGCTGATGGCCAACATTACAGCGCGCACGGTGACCCTGAGTGATACGCAGGTTTATTCCGGTAGCACAGCACTGACCAGCGTTACGATCGGTAACCTAGTGGGGAACCAGACTCTGAGCTATACGGGGGCGTTGGCCAACAGTAGCCATGTAGCGAACAATAGCAGCAACTATATATCGAGCATTAGCCTAGCTAATGGTAGCAACGGCGGTCTGGCTAGCAACTATCAGCTGCCTAGTCTGCTAACGCAGAGCGCGAATAATACGGTCAGCCTGACAGCGGCACCGCTGTCATTGACTGCAACTGGCAACATCAGCAAGGTCTATGACGGCATCACCAATGCTACGGTGGTATCAGGTAACTACAGTGTCAGCGGGCAGCTAAGCGGTGACAGCATTACGCTCAATAACCTGAGCACGGCTGCCTATAACAATGCCAATGTGACTAGTGCCAATAGTGTTGCCGTGAGCAACCTCACCTTGGCCACGGTGTCGGGCAACCATAGTAGTGCCGTGGCTGACTACAACCTGACAACGTCCGCTCTGACCTGGGGTTCGGGCGGGCAGAGCAGTACGGTTGCCAATATTACGCAAGCCCCTCTGGGCATTACTGCCGAAGCGGTTTACAGCGGCAGCGCCCTGATCACTAACCAGTCTAACGGCATCAATTACCAGTTGACCGGCCTGGTGCACAATGAAACGATCAGTACCGCCAATCTGACTATCGCTAATGCCAACGTCGCATCCGCTAATAACTATGTGACCGGTATTGCCGTGGGGTCGGGTAATGCCAGCATGAGCAACTATGTGCTCAATGCCAGTTATAACGCCGCGCCAGCGACCAATATCACGAATACGATGACGCTATCGGCGGCCAACCTCACGGTAACAGCCAATAGCTCGAATAAGGTGTATGGCGATACCTTGATCTTAGCTGGTACAGAATTTACCTATACCGGTAATGTGAGTGGTCAAACGCTCACTGGTGCCACGATAGCCAGTAGCGGTTCCGCAGCCAACGCTTCAGTGGCTGGCAGCCCTTACGGTATCACGATAGCTAATGCGACGGGTGCTGGCGGCTTTATTACCAGTAACTACAACATCAGTTATGTGAACGGCACACTAACGGTGACGCCGGCCCCGTTGGGTATCTCGGCTAACGGCACCTATAGCGGCTCGACAACCGTTTTACCAAGTAGCTTTAATGTCACCGGCCTGAAAAACGGTGAGACGATCTCCAATATATCGTCGCTCACCGTTAATGATGCGAACGTTGCCGCTAATGGCGCGAATTACGTCACCGCCATCGGTTCGACGACAGGGAATGCAACGCTGAGTAACTATCAGCTTACGCAGAGCTATAACGCTACGGTGAATACGACCAGTACCAACGTCTTCACTATGGCAAAGGCCAATTTGACGGTGACAGCAGACAACGCTGCCATTTTTATCGGTGAGGCGCTGCCGGCTAATGCGAATTACACGGTGAGCTACAGTGGGTTTGTGGGTGGGCAGACTGCGGCCGGTCTGACAACTAGCGGTGCACTGACTGCAGGCAATGTGACCAATAGCGCCGGTAGTGCTGGCAACGCTACGGTGCCGGCAGGCAACTACAATTTAACGGCCAGTAACTGGTCTGCGAGTAACTACGCCCTCCAATACGTGAACGGCACCTTTACCGTGTCACCAGCGGATGCATTGTTGATTCAGGTCGGCTCGCAGAACATGACCTATGGCACCAATATCACTACGACCAGTAGCCTGTATGGCACGCCGACGGTGCGCTATATGGCCAATGGTTCGGCGGCGGTTAATTTGACGCTGAATATTTCACAGACTTCGGGAAATCATTACGTTTATGAGGATGGTGCTGGTGGTACGGTTGGTTTTAACCTTACGGTGGCCAATGGTGCTTATAGCGGTAGCCTCAACCTGCAAGCGGGTAATGGCTACCAGTTAAATAGCGCCAACGTTACGCCCACGGGTGGCAATCTTGTTCTGACTAATGGCACGACCACCACTGGGGCGCTGGCCGTGAACGCGCTGACGGTTACTGCCGGTGCCAGTAATGTGAGCAAGGTATACGATGGCACCACCTCAATGAGTGGGTTGGCCATCAATCTGACGCCAGCAGCGATCCCGGGTGATAGCGTATACGCTAGCGGGGCCGGGGCTTTTGCGTCGGCCAATGCCGGTAGCAATATCAGTTACAACGTGACTAGCCTGGTGCTCACTGGTCAGGATGCCTCCAACTATGTGTTGAGCGGTGGCACTAGCTTTAGTGGCACCAATGGTGTGATTAATAAAGCAGCGCTAGGCATTAGCGCTAATGCCACCTATAACGGCGGCACCAGCTTTGCCAATTTAACGAGCGGGACAAATTACAGCCTGACCGGTCTGGTTAATGGCGAAACGATTGTTACTGCCACGTTAATGGTGAATAACGCCAGCGTGGTGGGGGGCAATAACTACGTGACAGGGTTGACCGTGGTCAACGGGTCGGCCAGTATGAGTAACTACCAGCTCAATACCAGCTATAACGCTACAACGCCGAGCAATATGACCAATGCCTTCCAGGTGAATGCGGCGCAACTAGGTATTTCGGCGAATGGCACGTATAGCGGCAACGCAACGTTTGCCAATCAGGCAAATGGCACTAACTACAGCCTGACGGGTTTGGTAAATGGCGAAACGATCGATACCGCGACGTTGACACTGAATAACGCCAACGTCACCCCGAGCAATTATGTAACTGGCATCACCGTGCTGACGGGTAATGCCAGCATAAGTAACTACGTACTCCATCCTGACTATAATGGGTCAGCCAGTACGACGAATACAAACGTATTCTCTATGGCTCAGGCCAACCTCACGATTACGGCTAACAGCACCAGCAAGAATTATGGTCAGACAACGAACCTGAGTACGTTGGGTTACACAACGTCGGGCTTGGTGAATGGGGAAACCGTGACGAATGTCACGCTCAGCAGCACGGGTGCAGCAGCCAATGCATCGGTGCAAGGCAGCCCGTATGTGGTTCAGGGGTCCAATGCTACCGGGGGTGGCTTTACGAGCCAGTTCTTGGCCAGCAACTACAACATCAGCTATACCAACGGCACGTTGACAGTGAACCCGGCCAACCTGACCATTACCGCCAACAGCACCAACACGCAGTATGGTCTGGGCACTACATTAGGCACTACGGCCTTTACTGCCGTGGGTCTACAGAATGGTGAAACCGTAGGGAACGTTACCCTGAGCAGTACGGGTTCAGCTAACACCACCAACGTCGGTAACTACAACATCACCGCAAACAACGCGGTTAACGGCAACTTCAGTGCCAGCAACTACAACATCAGCTATGTGAACGGTAGCTTGGCGGTGACCCAGGCCAATATCACCGTGGCGGCGAATGACCAGAGCCGTTCCTACGGTGGCAACAGCCCGAGCACGGGTAACGTCACCCTGACTACCGGCACACTCTACAACGGCGACACCCTGAGCATGGCCAATGTGGCCAGTGCCACCAACGCCACCAGTAACGTCGGCAACTACACCCTAACGGCCAGTAACCAGACGATGGGTGCGGGCCTGGCCAGCAACTACAACATCAGCTATACCAACGGCACGTTGACAGTGAACCCGGCCAACCTGACCATTACCGCCAACAGCACCAACACGCAGTATGGTCTGGGCACTACATTAGGCACTACGGCCTTTACTGCCGTGGGTCTACAGAATGGTGAAACCGTAGGGAACGTTACCCTGAGCAGTACGGGTTCAGCTAACACCACCAACGTCGGTAACTACAACATCACCGCAAACAACGCGGTTAACGGCAACTTCAGTGCCAGCAACTACAACATCAGATATACCAACGGCACGTTGACTGTGACCCAGGCACCACTCGGTATCAGTGCCACGGGTATCTACAGTGGTACGACACTCATAGCACCGACTTCGTATAGTGTGACTGGACTGATGCTGGGCGAGACCATTAACAGTGTCGGTTTAGTCGTGGTGAACAACGCCAACGTGAATCTGGCCAACCGTGTGACAAGCATCAATGTGACGAACGGTACGGCCAATATGGCCAACTACCTGCTGAACGCCAGTTCGAACGCCACCCCCAATACGACCACGACCAATAGCTTTGTGATGAGCAAGGCTAATCTGACCGTGACCGCAGACAATGCAGCCATGTTTTTGGGTCAATCATTGCCGGGTAGTTATAACGTGTCTTACAACGGTTTTGTCAATGGTGAGACATCCAGCACTACTGGTGGTCTGAGTGCCGGTACGGTGAGCAATACTGCTAACGCTAACTCATCGGCGGGTGCCTATGTACTCTCGGCCAGCGGCTGGAGCGCCACCAACTACAATTTCAATTACGCCAATGGCACGTTTACCATTGTCCCGGCTAATCAGCTGTTGATTCAGACGGGTAGCACTGCCACAGCCTATGGCGTGAACGCGACACTGGCACCAACGTCGGTCCAGTATCTGGCGAATAACTCGGTTGTTGCTAATTTGACCCTTGCTACCAATGGTAGTCTGGGCAACAACACTTACCTGTACAACGACCCGAATGGGGGTTCGGTAACGCTGGCATTAAGCCCGGCGAATGCCACTGTCAGCGGTAGCGGCAACCTGAATGCATATGCTTACCAGATGGGTGGCTCAGTGGTCAGTAAGAGCAGCGCTAACTTTAACGGCAACGCAACTACGATTGGTACGCTGACAATTACGCCGATGAGCGTTAGCCCAAGTGCCAGCAATGTGAGCAAGGTGTACGACGGTACAACTTCAATGAATGGCTTGTCGCTGGCACTTAACCCGGCGGCGCTGACCGGCGATCAGGTATTGGTGAATGGCTCTGGTGCCTTCTCGCAGGCCAATGCGGGCACGAATTTGAGTTATAACGTAAGTGGGCTGATTCTGAGTGGTGCGGATGCTGGTAACTATGTGTTGAACGGCGGTGCAACAACCCTTTCGGGTACCAACGGTGTGATTAACCCGCGCACGGTTACATTAAGTGCTAACCAGGTGTATAGCGGCAGCACGAATCTGACCAACGTCACGATTAGTAACCTAGTGGGTAACCAGACGCTGATCTATAGCAATGCGACCGCCAACAGCAGTCACGTTGCTGACAACAGCAGCAACTACATCAATGACATCACGCTGAGTAACGGCAGCAACAGTGGGCTATCGAGCAACTACCAGCTACCGACTCTGAACATTACCAATGCTCCAGTCAGTATCAGTGCAGCACAGCTCACCATTACTGGCACAACAGTGGCTAATTTGACTTATAACGGCAATGCCACCGCGACGCTGAGCAACGGTAGCCTGCAAGGCGCCGTATCCGGTGACGTACTGACTTTGACTCAGGCAGGTAACTTCAGCAGTGCTAATGCAGCCACTAATATCAGCGTTACTGCCAATGACAGTTTCGCCATTAGCAGCAGCAATCACAGCAGTGCAGTGGGGGACTATAGCCTCACACAGCCAACTGGACTTACGGGTAACATTGCCCCGCGGACAGTGACGCTGTCTGATACGCAGTTTTATTCCGGCGGCACGGCACTCACGAATGTCACGATTGGTAACCTGGTGGGTAACCAGACGCTGAGCTACACCGGTAATGCTTCCAGTAAGAATTTTGCTGATAATGGGACAAACTACATTACCAACCTGACGCTAGGCAATGGTACCAACGGTGGGCTGTCCAGCAACTACCAGTTACCAACGTTGAATGTCGCGAATGCGCCAGTCACCATAACGCAGTTGAATTCAGTCGCCTGGACGGGCAATGCCACGGGTAACTGGTTTGATCCGGCTAACTGGGCCGGTGGCGCCGTGCCGGATCTGAATAACGTACTCAACGTTATTATTCCATCGGGTGTGACGGTGCTGTTTAACAATAACATCGTCCCACCGGCGCAGAGTGGGCCAGTCAGTATTACAAGCCTGACGGGTGCTACTGGGAATCTGACGCAGTCGGCTGGCACACTCAATGTGGGCGGTGGTGGCATCATACTCAACGCGCTAGCTCAAAGTGGCGGCAATCTGACGAGTGCTGGGCCGGTTACTCTGACGAGTTACAACCAGTCGGGTGGCAACACTACAGCCAACAGCAGCTTTACAACCCAGACCTACAACCAGAGTGGTGGTTCCTCTACCATCCTGGGGGGGCTGACAGCGACGGACTACACGCAGAGTAACGGCATGACCTCGGTGACTGGTAACCTGACCGCAACGAACTTTACGCAGTCGGGGGGTTCGACTACAACCTTGAGCAACCTGATGGTCAATGGCAGTTTCGCCCAAACCGGTGGCCAGACGAATGTCGCCGGCAGTGCTAATGTCACTACAATTGGCACGATGATGCTGGGTAACCTGACCATCGGCGGCCCACTTAACGCCAATTCCACTTCAGGGAGTATTAATCAAAGTACTGGCTCCCATATGAATGTTGCCGGAAAGGCAAATTTCTTCGCGCCTAATGGGGTTATTGTCCTTAATTCAAATAACGCCTTCCCGGGTGGTAGTAGCATGATTGATAAAAACGGAGATCATGCTGGAGGTGGTGGCTTCATTAAGGATGTGTGGGTTTATCAAAGCACGATGACTCAAGGCGGAACCACTTTGTATGTACCGCTTCCTAAAGCCCAAACTGAACAAACTAATGACACCTATAAAGCATTGGCTTATGGCGGAGATATTGTTTTGTTGGAAAAAGGCGATGAAGAATCAACTGCCTTGAAAGTGGATGTCGTAAAGTCTGCAGTTCCGAGCTCTCAGAATCGTTCCTTTGGTGCGCCATCAGCACTTACAAAAGTCCCTGAAACAGATTCAATGAAGGCGGTTGAGCAAGACGGCAGAATATTCTTGATAAATACTCAGCCAAAAGCTAGCAAGAAGTTAGATACCTTGGGATTAGTTCCCAATACACCCAGTCAATTTCAAAATTAAGGATTGAGCATATGACGATTAAGGTACGCTCCACGGACAAATCTAAAAAATTAGAGACAGTAGAAAATAAGAAAATTGCAACAGATTCTGAAATGGCAAACACCAATTCCACGGAGGATTTAGCTCAAGAGCAGCCCATTACTGGTCGAGGCATCTTTGTGGTGCAGATGATGGAAAACGCTGTTTCAGTAGAAGGTGCTTTTCTAGTTGAAGATGGAAAGCTGATGAAGATGCCAGCGGTATTTCCGAATCGGCAATATGCCCTCGAGCAGATTGAAGAGTTATGTCAAATCATTAATCGTAATTTTGATGAGATTGAAGGTAGGGCTAATGCCTAAAGCCAACCGCATTCATCACTCATTGAAAATTCTAAGGCTTTAAGTGAACCCGTTTCGATTGGAAGACTTTGAGCATTTAGCTTATAGCCGATCGCATGAAGAGGCGGCTCGCATGCTGATTAATTTACTAGCTATTTTAGATAATAGTTATGGTGTTCCAGGGCAACAGTTTCAGGCTCAACCTTTAGCAGGGGTTGCTCCTGAGCAACGAGAGGCTCATATTGGTATTCGGTTAGCCTCAGCTATTTCTTGCTTGTTTTCGGACAAAGATTTTCACTTTTCACCTCAAAGCCTCACATCGCTCTTTACTTTGCAGCGCTGGTTTGCCACTATTTTCGGATCGACTAATTTTCTAAATACAGATCATGTAGTGCGCGCACTTAATTTATCTGGCAAAGGCAATCTCAATCAATTAGAGGTCACGCCTCAAGATTTACCTAAATTTTGCCTTCTCTATTTGCCAGAGTCTGAAATTATTTTGGAAATCGATGCCTTGTGGGATGCCAACAAATATTTGGCTGCCTCGCTGGGGATGGCGCTACTATCCCCAAGGTTTTTAGGTTCGCCGCAGGCGCATGACAAGCGTGAAACTCTCTTGCCTTGGTTGACCGAGAAGCTCCCTGAGATAGAGAGTCTAGATGCTCTACCTTTTGGCATCATGCATGACGTGTATATGCACTGCAGTTATGCTGATCGAGCCGATAAGCATGCCATTAAGGGTTCCATCAACGCATTAATTGAACGTTGGCTAGCGCAGCAGCAATTGTTGCCGCTAGATACTGCGGTACACATTCCTAAAGATGGTTCAAAACCGACGATGTTGGTGGTGATGGAGTGGTTTAACGCAGGGCACTCCATATACCGCACCCACTCTCGAACACTAGAGGCCGCTAAGGAGTTATTTCATATTGTTGGCATGGGGCTGGCTAATGCAACAGATGCTGTGGGTCATGCGGTGTTTGATGAGTGGGTTGAGATAAATCCTGGCTCTTTGCAGCAGCAGATTGCTCAAATTCGGGAGGTTGCGCAAAAGCGTCAAGCCCAAGTTTTTTACATGCCCAGTGTTGGTATGTTTCCATTGACCATGATGCTTGCCAATATTCGGTTGGCTCCTGTAATGGCAATGGCCTTGGGCCATCCGGCAACTTCGCATTCAGCATCCATGGACTATGTGGTTGTTGAAGAAGATTACGTCGGCGCCCCTGCTTGCTTCAGCGAAGAGCTGCTAATCCTACCGAGTGATGGCATGCCTTATCGTCCATCTGGCTTAGCCAGTCAAAATCCAGAGTCGCCGATTATTCGAGAAAATCCAGCAGTAGTGGATATTGTTGTGGCTGCTTCAGCCATGAAAATTAATCCTGGCTTTCTGAATGCTTGTAAAGAAGTTGCCTTGCGCAGTAAAGTGCCAGTGCAGTTTCATTTTGCGGTCGCCTTTGCCCAGGGTATGGTGTACGAGCAAGTCAAGCGGGTAGTAAATAATGTTTTGGGTGATTTCGCCATTGTGTATGCTCACCGCGGCTATACCGAGTACATGGATATTGTGCGCAAGTGCGATATGTTTATTAATCCATTCCCATTTGGCAATACCAACGGCATTATCGATACCGTAACAGCGGGTTTAGTGGGCGTTTGTAAGACAGGCATGGAGGTGAATGAACATATTGACCAAGGCCTGTTTGAGCGTTTTGGTTTACCTAATTGGCTCGTGACCACAAGCAATGAGGGGTATATCGAGGCCACCGTCAAGTTGGCTGAAAATCATCAACTCAGAAATGAATTACGTCACAAGCATGCGGGCCCTGATAAGGTTGAGCGTATCTTTAATGGTCGTCCAGAGATCATGGGCCAGATGCTAATGCAGACTCTGCAAAAGCCCAGACCTGCCAAGGCAAAAAAGTCATCTCAATCCTTTGTGGCAATAAGCGCAATACCTGATTGGTTGACTAAAGAGGTTGAAGATTATTTTGCTGTGCCCATTAATATCAAGCCGAAAACGATTTTAGATATTGGCGCCAATATCGGCGCTTTTGCACTTCGCGCTCACCAGGAGTGGCCTAAAGCCAAAATTACTTGTTACGAGCCCATTGCCTTCAATGTGGAAAAACTGCGTGCCAATACCCAGTCTAACTGGTGTCAGATAGAGCCTTATAGCGTAAGGGCAGCAGCTGGAGAAGGTGAAATCTATATTGGAGATCAGTTTGTAACGGGGAGTTTTATAAAGGGCGCTCGTCAGACCTCTCAAGCAGTTCTGGTGGTTAGTGTGGCTGCAGCAGACCTACCATCATATGAGTTGGTAAAAATTGATACTGAAGGTTGTGAACTCGAGATTTTGCAAGCCTTAGACTTAAGCAAGACTCAGGCGGTCATGTTAGAGCATCACAGCTTAAGTGATGCACAAGCCATCAAGAAGTTCTTATTAGAAAACTATGATCTTATGCATGATGAGACTGATCGTGAAGTTGGCATAGAGATCTTCTTGAGAAGATAGTTAATCTAAACATTGACTAAAAGATTATTTAACCCAAAAATCAATCAAATAAATATGAAATCACTTTTTAAAAAAATATCCCTTACACTTTGCTGCTTCTTTATTGCAACCCTTGCAAATGCTCAGCCCAACAAGGCATTGGTGAGTGTGAATGGCTCCAAAATTACCGCATCCCAAGTAGATCAATGGGTATCTGTTGCGTTATCTGACGGCGCAAAGGATTCTCCAGAGTTGCGCCAAGGAATTCTCAATGATTTAATCCTTAGGGAGGCGGTTGCTCAAGATGTTAAAAAATCGGGTCTTTTGAGCAAGAGCAATAATGCATTTAAAGTTAAGCTTGCTGAGCAAAATGCCGTGATGGATACCTGGTTCGCGCAATACCTTGCATCCCATCCGGTAACGGATGCAGAGATTCGGGGTGTTTACGACAAGCAGCTTGAGCTAAGTAAAGATCCACAAAATGCTAAAGAATATTTAGTCGCGCAGATCGTTGTTGCTAATGAGGTTGAGGGTGTCGATCTAATTAAGCAAATTAATTCTGGGATCTCTTTTGAGGAGTTGGCAAAAACAAAATCGTTAGACAAGACTTCGGGAGCCCAGGGCGGAGTCATTGGCTGGGCGCTTCCAAGTCAATTAACAGCGCCAGTAAATGACATTGCGCCCAATCTAGGTAAAGGAAAGTTCACTCAAACCCCTGTTAAGACCGCGAATGGTTGGCATGTAATTAAAGTAAATGATGTAAGGCCATTTACCTTGCCTAGCTTTGATCAGGCTAAGGACGCCATCGCACAATCTTTGCTTCAGCAAAGAAGACAAGAGGCTGTAAATGCATTAATGCGGGATGTAAAGGTATCAAAAGATTCCTAGGCTGACTTATTTGAGGCTGCCAAAAGGTTATTGGGAGGGCGAGTATCTTTTCTTAAGGGGAAAAACTCATTTGTTGCAAATAGGTCTTTTGGAGCTAAAAAACTCATAAATC
>Ga0364915_10230_pt1 | contig 20544 bp, 14 predicted proteins | sample ExccelJu500001D4_3_FD_206958 | JGI IMG/M metagenome (GOLD analysis project Ga0364915, IMG submission 206958) | Enriched cells from Trout Bog Lake Hypolimnion, Wisconsin, USA - BchlTB.June25.5000.01.D4 | ecosystem: Environmental > Aquatic > Freshwater > Lake > Hypolimnion/Profundal zone | place... | reverse complement strand
CCAGAAAGCCCGGCGCTAAAAGCTGTTCAATAACGCTAATACCTACTGCAGTCATGAGTGGATTGCCGTTATATGTGCCACCCTGATCGCCAGGAACAAAGCAAGCTACTGTTTGAGTTGCCATTAACGCTGCAAGGGGGACGCCACCACCAATCCCTTTACCTAAGGTCATGATGTCTGGCTCAATACCATGGTGCTGATAGGCAAAAAGAGTGCCCGTACGACCACAACCCGCTTGCACTTCATCAACAATTAACAGAATGTTGTTTTCTTTAGTGAATTGACGAAGACTTTGCATAAATTCAGTTGTTACTGGAATCACACCACCTTCACCTTGAACGGGTTCAAGCATGACCGCAACGGTTTTGTCGGTCACCAGCCTTTTGACCGACTCTAAATCATTTAAAGCTGCCTTTGGAAATCCTGGCACTTGCGGGGAAAACATAGTATCCCAGCCTGGTTTGCCTGAGGCACTCATGGTAGCCAAAGTGCGTCCATGAAAACTATGATCAAAGGTGATGATTTCGAAAGCGCCAGACTTATTGAGCTGACCCCACTTGCGTGCCAACTTGATGGCGCCTTCATTTGCTTCGGCGCCACTATTGGCAAAAAATACTTTGTCAAAGCAACTGTTCTCTGTCAACAAGTTAGACAGATGAATCATGGGTTCATTATAAAAAGCAGGACTAGGGTTAATTAGTTTCTGTGCTTGAGTATTAAGTGCCGCAATCATTCCAGGATTACCGTGCCCAAGGCAGTTGACAGCCCAGCCTTGCAAGAAATCTAAGTAGCGCTTGCCATTGTTATCCGTTAACCAGGAACCCTTACCTTCAACCATCATTATTTCTGGCCGTGGAGTGATAAACATGACTGAATGGGCATCTAGGGTTTGGGCTGGCTTGTTCATGTAGATATGGGGTGGTATGAGGAAAGTGAGTCTCTATTATCGTGCTAAGTTAAATGGAATGTCGCTCAGCTACTAGATAGGTCTGCAGCACTGGTAAAGGAGTCGGCAAAGAATTCTTCCTCAGGAAGATGACATTGTGATGAAAAGTCGTGGCGAGCGGCATTAACCATAACGGGCGCTCCGCAAGCATAGACTTGAAAGCTCCCCATATTCGGATGGTCGGCCATGACCGCATTGTGCACAAAACCCCTGCGACCATTCCAGTCATTTTCAGGAAGATCATCTGAAATAACTGGAACATAGGTTAGGTTAGGCATTGAAGATGCCCAGGATTCACAAAGTGTATTCATATAAAGGTCACTGGGGCGACGGCCACCCCAGTAGAGAAATATGGGCCGATCAATCTTCTTTGCCTGCATTTGCTCAATAATAGATTTGATGGGCGCAAAGCCAGTGCCAGCAGCAACAAAAATAATGGGCCTCTTGGAGTCTTCTCTCAAGAAAAAACTACCAAGAGGACCTTCAAAGCGCAGGATATCTTTTTCTTTTAGCGCTGGATCTTTAGCGCCAAAGACGTAATCTGTAAAAAGACCCCCTGGTAAATGACGAATGTGCAGCTCTAATGGACCCTCCTGATCTGGTGCATTGGCAATCGAATAAGCGCGGCGCTGGCCATCTTTTAAAAGAAATTCTACATACTGACCAGCCAAAAACTGAAAACGTTCTGCGGCCGGTAGCTGGAGCTTCAAAATAGCCACATCACTACTTGGCTTAATAATCGCATTGACGCGGCAGGGTACCTTACGAATAGCAATATCGCTACTCCCCTGTACTTCGCGGGCTTCGATGACCAAGTCTGATTGTGGATAGGCGCAGCAAAATAAAGTAGCTCCCGCCGTTTCTTCGGCTCGACTTAGTGCACTTTCGCTATGCTCGCCATGGGTCACCTTACCCTCAAGAATCTTTCCTTTGCAGGATCCGCAAGCCCCATTCTTGCATCCATAGGGTAAATTAATCCCCTGATGCAGTGCTGCCTCTAAAAGGGTTTCGTCTGCTCCGACAGTAAATTGCTTGCCGCTCGATTTCAGTGTGACTTGGTAAAGCACTCTCATTCCTTTCAATAAATCGTTACGATGTGATCTATGCACTCTTTTGGTAAACCTCGAATCTTAATTATTGGCTGCGGCGATATTGGTCGGCGCGTAGCTATGCAACTTTCACGAAATTATCGGGTTTTTGCCTTAACTTCCCAAATAAGCCGCTTTCAAGAACTAAGGGCAGTTGGCGCGATTCCTATTTTGGGGGATCTGGATAAGCCCGATAGCTTGTGGCGCTTGAGTGGTCTAGCACAGACCATAATTCACTTGGCACCACCCCAAAACACAGGTCATCGTGATTGCCGAACCCGCAACCTATTGCGAATTTTAGCCCAAGGCTCCGATACTGTCAGGCGCCTGATCTATGTAAGTACTACAGGTGTGTATGGGGACCATCGCGGTGCTGAGGTATCCGAGATCACTCCAGTAAGTCCACAAAGTGAACGCGCAAAGCGCCGTGTCGACGCGGAAAAGGTATTGCGTTTATGGGCTCCTGCTCATGGTGTTGCCTTAACGATTCTTCGTGTTCCTGGGATCTATGCACGTGATCGACTGCCGTTAGAGCGCATCCAGATGGGGATTCCTGCCTTACTTACAGCTGAGGATGGGTACTCCAATCATATTCATAGCGATGATTTGGCGCGGCTGGTCTGTGCGACGGTCTATTATGGAAAACCTCAGCGGATCATTAATGCCTGTGATGGCGGGAAAACCAAAATGGGGGATTATTTTGATGAAGTTGCGGATGCTTTTGAATTAGCGCGCCCACCCCGTTTGTCTGGAGCAGATATACAAAAAATTGTAAGTCCCATGGTGTGGTCTTTTATGCGGGAGTCTCGGCGGGTCACCAACACAAGACTATCGGAGCTGAAAACGCCACTACGCTATCCCAGCGTAGCGCATTTTCTGAAAACTATTTCCAAGAATCCTTAAGACCAACTGCGCGATTGAAGACGGGCTTGCCTGGTTGGGAGTCTATTTGATCGGCAACAAAGTACCCATGGCGTTCAAATTGAAAACGGTCTTCTGCCAGAGCATCTTTCATGCAAGGCTCTAAATAAGCGGTAATGGTTTCTTTAGAATGGGGGTTAATAGCATTCAGGAAATTTTTATCACCGCTATCTGGATGGGGATCATTGAACAGGTGATCATAGAGTCGCACCTCTGCGGGAATAGCATCTGCTGCGCTTACCCAATGAATGTTTCCCTTGACCTTGTAATTATTCGAGCCAGACGTGCCGCTCTTACTATCAGGGAAGTAAGAGGCATTAATTTGAACTACCGTGCCATCTGCATTCACTTCAAAGCCAGTGCATTCAATTACAAAACCATGGCGTAATCGGACTCGTCCACCAGCTTGATCACCAATTGGAGGATACAGCCTAAAGAACCCTTTGGCAGGCTCCTTCATAAAGTCATCCACTTCAATCCATAGCTCTCGGGTGAAACGAAACTCACGGTTACCTAACTCTGGATGATGGGGGTGACGCGGGGCTGAACAAGGTTCGCTAGCTGTCGGATCGAAGTTATCAATTACAAGTTTTAGAGGTTTTAGAACTGCTGTAGCACGTGGTGCTCTCGCCTCAAGATCGTCGCGGAGAGCTTGTTCTAGAGTGCTCATATCAATCCAACTCTCTGCTTTAGAAACGCCAATGCGTTCGCAGAAAAGACGAATACTTTCAGGTGTATATCCTCTGCGACGTATGCCCACTATAGTTGGCATACGAGGATCATCCCATCCAGAAACCTGTTTCTCTTCCACCAATTGCAATAGCTTGCGTTTGCTGGTGAGGGTGTAAGTCAGGTTGAGGCGCGCGAATTCGTATTGATGAGGTAAGGGGTCTTTAAAGGCGCCAAGCTCTTTTAATGAGCTGACAATCCAGTCATATAAAGGACGATTGTTTTCAAACTCCAGCGTGCAGATAGAGTGAGAAACATTTTCTAGTGCATCTGAAATACAGTGGGTAAAATCATACAAAGGATAAATACACCACTTACTACCAGTACGGTGGTGATCGGTATGGCGAATGCGATAGACAACTGGATCACGCATCACAATATTGGGATGCGCCATATCAATCTTCAGTCGTAGAACATGTTTGCCATCTAGATATTTTCCATCACGCATCTCACGAAATAACATTAGGTTATCTTCCGCAGAGCGATCGCGGTAGGGGCTATTTTTACCAGCTTGGCCAAAGTTTCCACGATTCGAATGAATCTCTTCTGCACTTTGACTATCAATATATGCTTTGCCACTCTGAATCAGGGTTTCAGCGAATGCATAAATCTGGTCAAAGTAGTCGCTAGCGTGGTAAAGATTCTCACCCCAATCGAAACCTAACCACTTAACCGCATCCAAAATACTGTTGGCATATTCCACATCCTCCTTGACTGGATTGGTATCGTCTAAGCGCATATTGCAACGGGCGCCACCAGCTTGCTTGTTATAGTCGGCGGCTAGGCCAAAATTGAGACAAATACTTTTGGCATGGCCGATGTGCAGATACCCATTAGGCTCAGGTGGAAAGCGGGTAATGATAGAGGGAATGGCTTGGCCGCTTGTATTGGTGCGGTGTTGAAAAGGGGTGCTCGCTAAGTCATGATCAATGATCTGACGTAAAAAGTTGGAGGGCTCAGCAACTACGCTAGCGGGATTTTTGGATGGCTTGCTGTCTTGGTGCATAAGTACATTGTAGAGAAAAGCATGACCCGCAAAGAAAAAGCCCGCAAACTGCTGCGGGCCTATTTCTAAAAAGCTAGGTAGGGTTACTCTTCTACGAATGCTTCTTCACGGGTTTTCTTAACAGCTGGTAAGGCTACGACAACGACCAACAGGGCTGCTGCAATGAGTAACCCTAGGGATAATGGACGAGTGACAAATGTGCTGAAATCGCCGCGAGATAAAAGTAAGGCGCGACGGAAGTTTTCCTCCATCATCGGCCCTAAAATGAACCCCAAAAGCAAAGGGGGCGGTTCGCAGCCCAGCTTATTAAAGAGATATCCAACAATTCCAAAGGCGGCAGTTACATAAACATCAAAAACCGTGTTGTTGACTGTATACACACCGATACAGCAGAAAACCAAGATAGCGGGATACATATAACGGTATGGAATTTTGAGTAACTGCACCCACATACCAATTAAGGGCAGATTGAGAATAATCAGCATCATATTGCCGATCCACATGGATGCAATCAAACCCCAAAATAAGGCTGGATTGCTGGTCATTACCTGTGGACCAGGTTGAATATTATGAATAGTCATGGCGCCCACCATCAAAGCCATGACAGCGTTTGGTGGAATGCCCAACGTAAGTAGGGGAATAAATGAAGTTTGTGCTGCAGCGTTATTGGCTGATTCTGGACCTGCTACACCCTCAATCGCACCTTTACCAAACTCATGGCTGTACTTAGATGATTTTTTTTCAACAGAATAAGCGCCAAAAGAGGCTAAGGCAGCACCACCACCTGGGAGAATACCCAAAATCGAACCTATCGCTGTTCCACGCAAGATCGAGGGAATCATCCGCTTGATGTCTTGTTTGGTTGGGATCATAGTGGTGACTTTATTCAAGAAACCCTCATCCTCCCCTTTTTTCTCTAGGTTAGTCATGATCTCGGCGAAGCCGAAAACACCCATTGCCACAGCCACGAAGCCGATGCCGTCACTCAGCTCAGGAATGTCAAAGGCATAACGCGATACCCCAGAGTTCACATCGGTACCGATCAGCCCCATTAAAAGACCTAAAACAATCATGCCAATGGCTTTAATGAGGGAGCCAGAGGCTAGAACTACCGCACCAATTAAACCTAGAACCATGAGTGAGAAATACTCGGCAGGCCCAAATTTAAAAGCTAGCTGAGAAAGGGGGGCGGCAAAAGCGGCCAATACAAGGGTGGCTACGCAACCCGCAAAAAACGAGCCCATGCCAGCGGTAAATAGGGCAACACCTGCCCTCCCTTGCCTAGCCATTTGATAGCCATCAATTGCCGTGACCACCGACGACGTTTCCCCTGGAATGTTCAACAAAATTGCTGTGGTTGAGCCACCGTATTGAGATCCATAATAAATGCCAGCAAGCATGATGAGTGCGGCTGTGGGGGGTAACGCATAGGTCGCTGGTAAAAGCATTGCAATAGTCGCAATAGGGCCAAGACCGGGCAGTACACCAATCAATGTGCCTAAGATGCAACCAATAAAGCAATAAAGGAGATTTTGAAGAGTAAACGCTGTGTCAAATCCGAGCGCTAGGTTGCTAAATAAATCCATTTTTAGTGTCTCGGTTCGTTATTGTATGAAGAAGGGTAGCAAAGGAAATTGCAGCTTAAGACCTAAAACAAAGACTAAATAGGTTGAGACTGCAAGGATGGTCGCGTTAACCAAAGTCCCCCTCCAACTGAATTCATGACTTGCGCTGGCTGACATGAAGACTAAAACAATGATTGCAACTGCAAATCCCATAATAGGAAGAAGCACTCCGTAAAGGACTACTGAACCAGTAATCAAGCCGATTATCTTCCAGTTGAATGGAGGAATAGATTCGATAGGGGCTGTTGCCTTGAGGGACTTAACAAGAACCAATAAGCCCAGCAGGGTCATAAGGATGCCTAGGTAAAATGGAAAGTACCCTGGACCCATTTTAGCGGGGGTGCCCATTGGATATTGACGGGCTAAGATAGTGAAAAACAGCCCTATAACCATGTACATGATCCCAGCACCAAAATCTCTTCGATTGCGGATATTCAAGTTGCGCTCCTTATTTATCGACATCAGTGCCGATTTTTATTTATTAATCTCCCGTGATTGTATGACAGGAGAAAGCCTGCATCGCTAGGGTTTGCCCTTGATTTGTGCCAATGCGATAATTACCAGCATGAAAGTCTCCCAAATTCGCCAGGCATATCTTGATTTCTTTGCTGCTAAAGGCCACCAAATTGTCCCCTCCAGCCCAGTAGTTCCTGGAGATGACCCCACATTACTGTTTACAAATGCGGGGATGAATCAGTTTAAGGATGTATTTCTTGGTTTTGATAAGCGCCCCTACCACCGCGCTACAACTGCGCAAAAATGTATTCGCGCAGGCGGTAAACATAATGACTTGGATAACGTAGGCTACACAGCGCGCCACCATACTTTTTTTGAAATGCTAGGTAATTTCTCTTTTGGTGATTACTTTAAAAAAGATGCTATTCAATTTGCTTGGGATTTATTGACGCAGGTTTTTGAGTTGCCAAAAGAAAAGTTGTTAGTCACGGTTTACGCTGAAGATGACGAGGCGTATGAAATTTGGAATAAGCAAATCGGCATTCCTGCTGAGCGGATTATTCGTATTGGCGATAACAAAGGTGCAAGGTACGCCTCTGATAATTTTTGGATGATGGGCGATACAGGCCCATGTGGCCCCTGTACCGAAATCTTTTTTGACCATGGTGACCATATTCCTGGGGGGCCTCCAGGTAGCCCTGATGAAGATGGTGATCGCTTTATTGAAATTTGGAATAACGTCTTTATGCAATTTAACCGCGATGAAGCGGGCAATATGCATCCTTTACCAAAGCCAAGTGTCGATACCGGCATGGGCTTAGAGCGGATTGCTGCGGTGTTGCAACATGTTCACTCTAATTATGAAATCGATCTTTTTGTTAGTCTACTCAAAGCGTCTAAAGACGCGGTTGATGCTGCTGGCGGTGAGAATTGCGATCTAGCGAGCCCTTCTTTAAAGGTCATTGCTGATCATATCCGCGCCTGCAGTTTTATTGTTGTCGATGGAGTGATTCCCGGAAATGCAGGTCGTGGTTATGTCCTTCGGCGCATTGCACGTCGCGCGATACGCCATGGCTATAAATTAGGAGCGCGCAAACCCTTCTTCTATCAGCTGGTTCCTGCTCTAGTAAAAGAGATGGGCGATGCCTACCCAGAATTGCGCGCAGCCCAAGATAAGGTTAGTGAAGTTCTCAAGCAAGAGGAAGAGCGCTTCTTTCAAACAATTGCTAATGGTATGGAAATTTTGGAGAATGCCTTAGCTGAGGGCATTAAAACAGTTGATGGTGAAACTGCTTTCCGCCTGCACGATACCTTTGGTTTTCCTTTGGATTTAACTGCGGACGTTTGCCGAGAGCGTCATGTCACTGTAGATGCTGAGGGCTTTGAAGTGGCCATGCAGAAGCAGCGTGATCAAGCAAGGGCAGCTGGTAAGTTTAAAGTGGCTCAAGGTTTGGAATATTCAGGTGAGCCTACTCAATTTTATGGTTATGACACCCTAAATTATGAGGGTTCCAAGGTGACTGCACTGTACCTTGACGGCACAGCAGTGCAGTCGGTCAAGGCGGGAGACGTTGTCGTAGTGGTGCTTGATAGCACCCCTTTTTATGCCGAATCTGGCGGGCAGGTAGGCGATAAAGGTGAGCTGCGAAACGAAGTTAGCCACTTTAACGTTGAAGACACATTCAGAATTCAGGCCAATGTTTTTGGCCATCAAGGCGAACTTCTTGAGGGCGAAATAAAAGTAGGTGACTTACTCAACACCATCGTTGATGTGCAAGAAAGAACAGACGTTATGCGCAACCACAGCGCCACTCACATTTTGCATAAAGCATTGCGTGAAGTACTGGGTGATCACGTGCAACAAAAAGGCTCGTTGGTTGATGCTAGCAAAACCCGTTTTGATTTTACGCATCAATCCCCAATTACGGCCGCACAAATTCGTCGCATTGAAGACATTGTTAATGCTGAGATTTTAAGTAACACCCCCACCTCTGGAAAGGTGATGTCCTTAGAAGACGCTCAAAAGACGGGGGCGATGATGCTCTTTGGCGAGAAGTATGGTGATCAAGTTCGCGTTCTTGAAATCGGTAGCTCTAAGGAATTATGCGGAGGCACCCACGTTGCGCGTACTGGCGATATCGGTAGTCTAAAGATTGTCTCTGAGAGCGGGGTGGCAGCAGGCATTCGCCGTGTGGAGGCCGTAACTGGCCGGAATGCGATTCACTTTTTACAAAGTTTGGAAGATAAAGTTAACGAGGCGTCGGCTATATTAAAAACGCATTCTGGTGACTTAGTAAGTCGTGTGATACAGCTTCAAGAAAGCCTGCGTCAGGCAGAACGTGAGTTAGATAAAGCCAACTCCAAGTTAGCAGCAAGCCAAGGCGATGAGTTAGCTACCCAAGCGATCGATGTCAATGGTATTAAAGTATTGGCCGTCCGCTTAGACGGCGTTGACGCTCAGGTACTACGTGAGACTATGGATGCCCTTAAGGCTAAACTGAAAACTGCCGCAATTGTTTTGGCATCGGTTCAGGGTGATAAGGTTAGTTTGATTGCGGGCGTTACTGCAGACACTATTGGCAAAGTTAAGGCAGGTGATCTGGTTAACTTTGTTGCCCAGCAGGTAGGCGGTAAGGGGGGCGGTAAACCAGAGATGGCTATGGCTGGAGGAACAGATCCAAGCAAGCTCAGCGCAGCATTGAATGGTGTTAAAGACTGGGTGGCCTCCAAATGAGCGAAGCTATTAAATTTAATATAGAAGTGGATGCAATTGGTATGAATTGTCCGCTTCCTATCTTGCGCACCAAAAAAGCGTTAGCTACCATGCAATCAGGTGAAGTGTTAAAGGTGAAGGCAACGGATGCTGGAGCTGCTCATGACTTTCCTGCATTTGCAAAACAAACCGGGAATGAATTACTCTTTAGCGGTACTGAGGGTAATGTACTGGTTTTTTTTCTAAAAAGAAGATAAGGCCTTAAACAAGGCCTTATCTTTTTCAATGGTTAGGGTTAGGGCTAGGCCTTCCCCCCGCAGTCTTTATTTAAGATAAACCCGACTCTTTAAATAGTCTGCAAATTCACTGCTCACCTCTGGATGGCGTAAGGCAAACTCTACTGAGGCCTTGAGGTATCCCAGCTTACTGCCGCAGTCATATCGCACGCCATCGTATTCGTAGGCAAATACAGGTTCTTCCTCGAGCATTGAGGCAATAGCATCGGTTAATTGAATTTCCCCGCCAGCGCCAGGCTTCAGATTGCGTATATGCTTGAAAATATTGGAAGAGAGGACGTAACGGCCAACTACCGCTAAATTAGACGGAGCATCTTTGGGTTGTGGTTTTTCGACAATGCCATTGAGGCGATAAATGCCTTTGCTAACTTCAGAGCCAGCAATAATTCCATAAGAGCTGCTTTTAGATGGATCAATTTTTTCTACTGCTAGGACGGACCCATTCTGCTGGTCAAATACTTTGAGCATTTGTTTTAGTACGGGGGGCTGACCATCAAGCAAGTCGTCCGCCAAGATGATGGCAAATGGCTCATCACGGACTAATTTTTCCGCACACAATACCGCATGACCTAAGCCCAAGGCCTCTGGCTGACGTACATATACACAATCTACATGGCTGGGCTTAACGCTCCGAACAATTTCTAGCAAGGCGGTTTTATTTTTAGCTTCGAGTTCAGCCTCTAGTTCGTATGCCTTATCAAAATGGTCTTCGATGGCGCGTTTGCTACGACCGGTCACAAAAATCATTTCGGTAATGCCAGCAGCAATTGCTTCTTCAACCGCATATTGAATCAGAGGCTTATCCACTACGTTCAGCATCTCCTTGGGGCTAGCTTTGGTAGCCGGCAAGAAGCGAGTTCCTAAACCTGCAACAGGGAACACTGCTTTAGTGATTGTTTTAGTCCTCAAAGGCATTTTGCATCCATTCATTTTGACTGCTACTGTTTTATTTCAATCGCTCTAATTGTGCAACAAGCTTCTCATGGTTTTGCTCAAAGCCTATTAGGCGTTGTTTTTCTTGTACAACAACCTCTGCTGGTGCGCGAGCTACAAAGCTTTCATTCCCAAGCTTACTGCGAGCCTTGGCAATCTCATTTGCTAGCCGTTCAACTTCCTTATTTAGTCGCATCCTCTCAGCCACTACATCCACTTCAATTTTTAATAGCAGTTTGATGTTGCCAACCAATGCCATTGGTGCATCAGGAGCCTCTCTTTCTAGAGCTGATTCATCATCATAAATTTTTACCTCAGATAACTTGGCTAGTGCGGTTAAGTAGGGGCTTGCCTCTTTTAAGAAGTCAGCAGGCCCGCTAATCCATAAAGGTACTTTTAGCGCAGGGGATACTTGCATCTCACCACGAAGATTACGACAGGCATCGACAATGGCCTTGATTTGAGCAACCCAGGCCTCACTCTTTTCATCGATTTTTTCTAACTGGGCAATGGGATAGGCCTGCAAAGCAATTGTTTTCTTTTCCTGGTCTTCCAATACTTTTCCTGTCATTGGACCTACAGTCTGCCAAAGGGTTTCAGTGATAAATGGAATAATCGGATGAGCCATGCGCAAGATTGTTTCAAGCACGCGCAATAGCGTTCGACGGGTAGCACGTTGCTGTGCTGGAGTGCCAGTTTGTAATTGTACTTTTGCTAACTCCAAATACCAATCACAATACTCGTCCCAAACAAATTGATAAATACTCGTCGCGATATTGTCAAAGCGGTAATTTTCAAAAGCCTTAGCGACATCAGATTCCGTTTTTTGCAGAATTGACACAATCCATTTATCTGCTGGTGAAAAATCTAAATAGCCATCAGGACCACACTGGTCATCACAGGGTGAAAAACCATTGTCATCGGCATTGCCTGGGCAGTTCATTAAAACAAAACGAGTTGCATTCCAGAGCTTGTTGCAGAAGTTTCGATAACCTTCGCAACGCTTCTGATCAAAGTTAATATTGCGTCCTAATGAGGCAAGAGATGCAAAGGTAAATCGTAGGGCATCTGTACCAAAAGCGGGAATTCCTTCAGGAAATTCTTTTTTGGTTTTTTTGTTAATACTCTCAGCTTGTTTGGGATTCATTAATCCAGCAGTTCTTTTGCCAACTAAATCCTCTAGCTGAATTCCATCAATCAAGTCAATAGGGTCCAGAGTATTGCCTTTGGACTTACTCATCTTCTGACCCTCGGAATCACGCACTAAGCCATGTACATAGACCGTGTGAAAAGGTACCTTACCTGTAAAGTGACAAGTCATCATTACCATCCGCGCTACCCAGAAGAAGATAATGTCAAAGCCAGTCACCAGTACTGATGAAGGTAAGAAGTGATTGAGAGCGGGTGTTTCTTCTGGCCAGCCTAATGAGCTAAAGGGAACTAGCGCAGAACTAAACCATGTATCCAATACATCTGGGTCGCGATTGAGTTGGCCGCTATAGCCTGCGGCAATTGCTTTCACTTTCGCATCTGCTTCAGAGCGAGCAACAAAAATCTGATTATTATCCCCATACCATGCCGGGATTTGATGGCCCCACCAGAGTTGACGTGAGATACACCAATCTTGAATATTTTCCAGCCACTGGGTATAGGTGCTAATCCAATTTTCCGGCACAAGTTTAATATCGCCTTTAATTACTGCATCTAGCGCGGCGCCAGCAATTGATGAGCCTGGTTGATATCGGTTATCTGGACTTGGTTTAGATACCGCTACAAACCATTGGTCAGTTAGCATAGGTTCAATAATGGTTTGAGTGCGATCGCCGCGAGGAACCATCAGTTTGTGGGGTTGTACTTTTTCTAGCAGGCCTGCAGATTCCAAATCGGCAACCACTTGTTTGCGAGCTACAAAACGTTCTAGACCTTGATAGATGGCAGGGGCATTCTCATTTATTTTGGCATCTAAAGTGAGGACATTAATTAGTGGTAACTGATGTCGTTGTCCCACTGCATAGTCATTAAAATCATGTGCGGGTGTTACTTTAACTACACCAGTACCAAAGGCTACATCGACATAATCATCAGCAATAATGGGGATATCACGATTACATAGTGGCAGTTGAACTGATTTGCCAATGAGATGTTTATATCGCTCGTCTTCTGGGTTAACCATGACAGCTACGTCACCGAGCAAGGTTTCTGGGCGAGTGGTAGCTACTGTAAGGTGGCCAGAGCCATCGGTCAATGGGTAGCGGATGTGCCACATTGATCCATCTTCCTCTTCGCTGACTACTTCTAAGTCAGAAACAGCGGTGCCTAAAACAGGATCCCAGTTGACCAAACGCTTACCGCGATAAATTAATCCTTGCTCATGCAGGCGAACAAAAACTTCGACAACGGCTTTGGACATTTTGGTGTCCATAGTGAAATATTCTTTACCCCAATCAATCGAGGCACCTAGACGGCGAATTTGGCGAGTAATAGTGGAGCCAGAGGCCTCCTTCCATTCCCATACCTTTTCTAGGAATTTTTCACGACCTAAGTCATGACGAGAAATTTTTTGTGCATCAAGCTGTCGCTCTACAACAATTTGCGTCGCTATACCAGCATGGTCGGTACCAGGAACCCAAAGCGTATTTTTTCCTGACATCCGAGCGTGTCGAACCAAGCCATCCATGATGGTCTGGTTAAAGGCATGACCCATATGGAGGGTGCCCGTGACATTGGGGGGAGGCAACTGAATGGAGAAGTCAGCTTTGCCATCATCCATGTTGGCATCGGCAATGCCGCGACGTTCCCATTCTGGCCCCCAATAAGCTTCAATTGGAGCGGGTTCGTAAGATTTAGCGAGATTATCTGCGGGGGTGGTGTTCCCTGCAGGGCTTGTCGCTGGTGAATTGGGGGTGTTCGAAACATTTTGCATAAGAGGCAAATTATAATTGGGGCGATGTACTCAGACTTGCTTGCCAACCTCAACCCCGAACAACGCGAGGCAGTAACGCTCCCGCCCGTAAATCAAAATGGTCAAGCTCAGTCAGCTTTGATCCTAGCGGGGGCTGGTAGCGGCAAGACACGGGTCTTGACTACTCGTATAGCCTGGTTGATTCAAACCGGCCAGGTGTCCCCTATTGGCGTCCTAGCGGTAACCTTCACCAATAAGGCGGCTAAGGAGATGATGGTGCGCCTAAGTGCGATGTTGCCCATTAACACTCGGGGAATGTGGATTGGCACCTTTCATGGCCTGTGTAACCGTTTATTGCGTGCCCACCATAAAGAGGCTGGTTTGCCATCTACTTTCCAGATTTTGGATACCCAGGATCAGCTTTCTGCCATTAAACGTCTTTTAAAGGGCTTGAAAGTCGATGACGAGAAATACCCCCCCAAACAATTGCAGTATTTTATTGCCCATGCGAAAGAGCGTGGGCAGCGTGCTCGCGAGTTGTCTGTAGGCGATGACTTTCAGGCCAAAATGGCGCAACTTTACGAAGCCTATGATGCTCAATGCCAGCGCGAGGGGGTTGTAGACTTTGCTGAACTTTTACTACGTAGCTATGAGTTACTCAAGCATAACGACTCAATTCGAATCCACTACCAAGAGCGTTTTCGTCATATCCTGATTGACGAGTTTCAAGATACCAATGCATTGCAATATGCATGGCTTAAATTGCTCTCTGGCCACGATGGTAGCCAAGCCAATGTTAGCGGTGCAGGTAGTAGTGCTGTTTTTGCAGTGGGCGATGACGATCAAAGTATTTATGCGTTTCGAGGTGCAGATGTCGAGAATATGCGTCTTTACGAAAAACAGTTTCAGCCAATGATGGTGAAACTAGAGCAGAACTATCGCTCGCACGGCCATATTTTGGATACGGCCAATCAACTCATTGCCAATAATTCTGATCGTTTAGGAAAAAACCTGCGCACCGATGCAGGCCATGGTGAGCTTGTGCGAATTTATGACGCCCCTAGTGATCATGCTGAAGCGGCTTGGCTGGTTGATGAAATTAAGGCGCTGGTTAATAGTGGCATCAAGCGAACCGAAATTGCCTTGCTCTATAGAAGTAATGCTCAGTCTCGTATTATCGAGCACGCCTTATTTTCTGCTGGTATTCCATATCGGGTCTATGGTGGATTACGATTCTTTGAGCGCGCTGAAATCAAGCATGCGTTGGCTTATTTAAGGCTCTTAGAAAATCCGAATGACGACACCTCTTTTTCACGGGTTGTGAACTTTCCAACGCGTGGTATTGGCGCAAGATCAATTGAGGCCGTTCAAGATGCGGCTAGATTGCAACAATGTTCACTCTACTTGGCCTCATCTTCGCTGGATGGTAAAGCTGGTGCAGCCTTAGGCGGCTTTGTGCGACTAGTGGATCACATGCGTGAAGCTACTCGTCACAATACCTTGCCTGAAACAGTGGAGTTTGTGATTCAGCACAGCGGCTTGATTCAGCACTACCTATCTGAGCGCGAAGGACAGGATCGCGTAGAAAATTTACAAGAGTTAACCAATGCGGCAACTGCATTTATTGCTGAAGAAGGTTTTTCTCAAGATGCTACCGCTGCGATGTTGCCTGGTGAAAATGCTCCTGGGGTAGCGGAGGTATCACCGTTGGCTGCATTTTTGTCGCATGCTTCATTGGAGGCTGGTGATAACCAAGCTCAAGCTGGCCAAGATGCTGTGCAGCTGATGACAGTGCACTCTGCAAAAGGATTGGAATTTACCTCAGTGTTTATTACTGGCCTTGAGGAGGGGTTATTTCCCCATGAGAACAGTGTCAATGAGCTCAATGGTTTAGAGGAAGAGCGTCGTTTAATGTACGTGGCAATTACGCGTGCCAAAGAGCGTTTATACCTCTCTCACACCCAGTCACGCATGCTGCACGGTCAAGTGAGATACAACATGCCTTCGCGTTTTCTTGAAGAGCTACCTTCTGATTCATTAAAATGGCTAACTCCAAAGGCGAAAGATGCCCGTTGGGGTGCTGGCAGCAATGGCCGCAGCTCTGGATCTACCTGGCAAGACGGCTACACCCGTCAACGCGATTCTGAGTCGAATGATTTTTTTGACTCTGGTAGTGAGCGTCAACAGCCAGCCAAGCAGCTTGGGCGCGTTGGATCGGCGTCAACAACCGTCAGGCGGATGGCTTCACCTCCACGTGGAAATTACCCGTTTGCCATCGGACAAAATGTATTTCATACGAAGTTTGGTGAGGGACGCGTTACCGGGCTGGAGGGTAATGATGCAGATGCTCGAGCGCAGGTAAGTTTTAAGCGGCATGGTGTTAAGTGGTTGCAATTGAGCATTGCAAAACTGACTGCAATTGACTAAGCCAGCAGAGTTGCCGATTCTTTCTCCGCAAAGCATGCCTTCCAAGTAGCAAAAAAGGAGCAGTGCATTACTGTTAGTCCTGCCATTGATAAAGGTGCAATGAAGTAAGAGGCCGCCTGACTTAAATCAACCGCATCAAAACTCATGCCAACTATCAATGGAATCGCAATGAGGATAACCCCCCAAATGACAAGATAAATAAAGAATGCGCCGCGATTGGTCCAGCAGGCCACAAAACTGGAAAACAGCGCCTGTGGAACAGACATATTTTCCCACGCAACAAGAATGGGTGAGAACCACATTAACATGGCTATCGGGATGTAAAGCAAGCCCCCAAAAATTAAAATCAAATAAATCTGACGAATGGCTTCCGGACTAATGGGTTTATCGCTTGTCATTATTGGAATCAGTAATTCAAAATCGACGAGCATGCTTAAGATGAAGCTAAGGAAAAGTATTAGGGTGGTATAGATTAAGCCCAGTTGCAAAATACGGTTTCTTATTAATGGAGATGCTTTTAGGGCCGATAGATAAACCATCGGGCGGATACGTTCCTTTTGGATGGCTTGACGACAAGCAGTCATAAATCCTACCGAAAGAGTGGGTGTGATCAGCAAGACCGCGAACACGCCAACGACTGGAACTAATACTGCTAGCTGAGCAGCAAAGACGTACATAAATACCAGCATCAAAAAGCCGAGAGGATTTTGTTTGAATAACCAAATGCCTTGACGAATCCAGGCATAGCCTTCTTTTGGGGGTAACAACGTTAAGTTTCATTTAGCTTTGCGACTTAAAAGAATCTGCTCGAAATGAGCGGGGTCATGAGGTGAAAGCATTTGTGCGTCACGTGGCAAGTAAAAATCCCATAAACGAGAAACCCAAAAACGAAGTGCTGCAGCGCGCAACATCAGTGGCCAACTTCTTTGCTCATTTTCCGTAAGGGGGCGAATTGATTGATAGGCAGTCATTAGAGCATCAAGGCGTGCTGGGTTTAAATCTTTTTTATTGTCTGCCAGACACCAATCATTTGCGGTCACTGCCAAGTCAAATAGCCACTTGTCAGTACCTGCAAAATAAAAATCAAAGAAACCACCCAGTCGATCTTTTGACGTATCGCCATCATTACCAGAATCAAACAACACATTATCTCTAAAGAGGTCGCAATGGCTTGCTCCTTGAGGCAGTGAAGAATATTCACTTGATGCAAAGAATTGCTCTTGATCGGCCAATTCGCTAGTCAGTAACCCTCTTTGAGCATCACCTAGGTATGACAGAACCCGAGGAATAGTCTCTTGCCACCAGGATAAACTTCTAAGATTGGTTTGGGTTTTAGAAAAATCAGCGCCAGCCAAATGCATCTTTGCTAGCATTTCTCCAACCATTGCACAATGATTTACCTCGGGCATCAGACGGGAAACGCCTGGTAATTTAGTCACAATAGCCGCCGGCTTACCTTTAAGGGAAAATAGAATCTCCCCACGTTTATTAGCAACAGGCATTGGGACTGGAATGCCTTTATTAGCCAAATGCCGCATCAGCTCCAAATAGTAAGGGAGTTGTTCGGCCGACAGGCGTTCAAAGATCGTCAGGACAAATTCTTGCTTTTTTTCATTTAGAGTTGTGTCTAGAAAAAAATTAGAATTTTCAATGCCGCCATGAATGCCGCGCACATCAGTTGCCTTGCCGATATTGAAATCTATTGCGATCCAGTCGGAGATTTCACTAAGTTCGATTGGGGTAAATACAGCCATTACTTAAAATGGAATACTGATGCTGGGAACACTTATGAGGTCGGTATCCTTGGCTGGTCCGGGCATCACAGTGGTGGGTGGTGCCATTTCATAGGATGTATAGCGAGTTTTTACATCGACCTGAGTTGGGGAGTTGGCATCTTTATATTCTGTAATTTCAGTGCCGGTAGCTTCTTTATGCTGAAAGCTTGGTTTACGGCCTTCGGGTGCATTTGTGACGTCTGAGGCGCTTACGGCCGGAGCTAGGGGCTGGTTATTGATCCGATGAAGTTCGGCCGGGCTCAGGGCCTCGCTACTGCTCTGAGCTTGGACAGAGCCCATGCCAAAAGCACCAAAAGCCGATAAAAAACCCATTAGAACAAGGGTGTGGCTCAGGGAGGAGCCAAATAAGTTAGTTAGAGCATGCATCATTTATCACCTTTTTAGACCCACTTAGACCAATTATAAAAACGAGTCTAGCAGGGAGTTAGCAACTAGATTGTACGATTGCGGTATGACTAAACATACACTCTTGTTGATAGACGGCTCAAGCTACCTCTATCGCGCCTTTCATGCCATGCCAGACCTGAGAAATGAGGCTGGTGATCCCACAGGTGCCATTTATGGAATGGTGAATATGATGCGCCGTGCTCGATCTGAGATCAAGGCTGACCACATTGCCTGCATTTTTGACGCCAAAGGAAAGACTTTTCGAGATGAAATGTACCCAGAATACAAGGCGCATCGTTCCCCTATGCCCGAAGATTTGGTCAAACAGATTGAGCCAATACATGCCTTAGTGAAGGCTTTGGGTTGGCCGGTTTTAATGGTTTCAGGGGTGGAGGCAGATGATGTGATCGCCACCTTGGCCTGTCAGGCCAGTCAAGCTGGATGGGAAACCATCATTTCCACCGGGGATAAAGATTTGGCGCAGCTGGTCAATTCCTCTGTCACTTTGATTAATACGATGACTAACGAGAGGCTGGATACCGCTGGTGTGATTGAAAAGTTTGGCGTACCACCTGAGCGCATCGTTGATTATTTGTCTATTGTTGGTGACGCTGTTGATAACGTCCCTGGAGTGCCAAAGGCGGGGCCGAAGACAGCTAATAAATGGCTGGCCGAATTTGGTGATTTAGATAACTTGATGGCCAATGCAGATCAAGTGAAGGGGGTTGTTGGAGAAAATTTGCGTAATAGTTTGGACTGGTTACCTCAAGCCCGTCAATTGATCACTGTAAAAACCGATTGTGATTTGGGCCCTTATCTTCCTGGCCTAGATGACTTACGAGAACAGCCTGAAGATGCACCACTTTTGAGAGAATTATTTGAGCGTTATGCATTTAAAACCTGGTTGCGTGATGTAGAAAAGCGTCTTAGCGATTCCGCTATCAAGGCCTCAGAAGACGATCATATCGGCGGTGGCTTTGATTTAGCTGGTAGCCCACTGCCAGTAGCTACTTATAGTGCTAACCACGCTTCCTTAGACAAGGTGCCGCGCATGATTGCTGCGGCACCAACCAAAGCCTTATCTTCAAATACATCAGAATTGCATGGTGCAATCGCGCGCAATTATGAATGTGTAGTGGATGAAGCCGCTTTAGATAGGTGGTTGAACAAAATTAATGACGCAGTGCTGACTGCGGTTGATACTGAAACTACTGGTTTGGATGCCCTGGCAGCTGAGCTAGTGGGGATATCTCTTTGCGTCACTTCTGGTGAAGCATGCTATATCCCAGTAGCACATCGCAACGGAGAAGCCCAGTTGAGTAGAGATTTTGTATTGTCTCGCATAAGACCTTGGTTAGAAAGTACAGCGCACTCTAAGGTCGGTCAAAATTTAAAGTACGACGCCCACATCTTCAAAAATTATGGCATTACTTTGGGAGGCATTGAGTTTGATACGATGCTCGAATCATACGTTCTTGAGTCTCATCTTCCTCACAATATGGATAGCTTGGCTGAGCGCCACCTCGGCATGAAAACGATTCGCTATGAAGAAGTGTGTGGCAAAGGCGTTCATCAAATTGGCTTTGATCAAGTAGACCTTCAGATTGCTACTAACTATGCCGCTGAAGATGCAGACATTACCTTGCGTTTGCATTTGGAATTGTGGCCACAAATTGAAGTGAATCCAGGTTTACTGTATGTCTATAAGAATATTGAAATGCCAGCGATGCGCGTGCTGGGAATTATGGAGCGCAATGGAATTCGGATTGACTCTGCTTTATTGGCGAAACAAGGTCAAAAAGTTGGAAAACGACTGCTTGAATTGGAGGGGGAGATTCATAAATTAGCAGGGCAACCTTTTAATATTCAATCACCCAAACAAATCGCAGAAATTCTTTTTGGGCAGCTCGAGTTGCCTGTCATCAAAAAAACCCCATCAGGAGCTCCATCTACCGATGAAGAGGTGCTGCAAAAGTTAGCTGAAGACTACCCTTTGCCTGCGCGCATCTTGGATTATCGGAGTTTGGCTAAATTGATGTCGACTTATATTGATAAACTCCCGCGCATGGCAGACCCAAAAACAGGGCGCATCCATACGAATTTTTCCCAAGCAACTGCAGTAACAGGGCGGCTAGCGTCAAGCGACCCAAATTTGCAAAATATTCCAGTGCGCACAGAAGAGGGGCGTCGGATCCGAGAAGCATTTATTCCCGCAGATGGTTGCAAACTTTTATCGGCAGATTATTCTCAGATCGAATTAAGAATAATGGCCCACATAGCGGAAGATGAAAACTTGCTGGCCGCTTTTGCTGCGGGCAA
>Ga0364915_10259_pt1 | contig 20606 bp, 11 predicted proteins | sample ExccelJu500001D4_3_FD_206958 | JGI IMG/M metagenome (GOLD analysis project Ga0364915, IMG submission 206958) | Enriched cells from Trout Bog Lake Hypolimnion, Wisconsin, USA - BchlTB.June25.5000.01.D4 | ecosystem: Environmental > Aquatic > Freshwater > Lake > Hypolimnion/Profundal zone | place... | reverse complement strand
TAGTTGGGTGTGTTTTCCGTCTTATTAACTTGAGTATGAAGAGCATGAACAAAATCGGTAACTGTATTAACCTCTTGCCCCCCAACTATCGGATTAGCTCTCCCGTGTTTAATAAAGGCTCTCAGTTTTTTGCCTAAGTTACCATCTCTTAACACTGCCAAATGCTTATTTAAATCCGTTGTCTTCCCGTCTAATGCGTCTCGTAACGCCTCAACCGCCCCCTTTTTTTCCGTAAAGCTCTTCTGAAAAGCCTTAAAAATAGTACTATGGAAATACTCTTTAGTTTCGTTTGTTTTAGTATCCCGCTTCTCTGTTCTGTCGTGTAGATATGATTCTAAAATAGCACGAAGAGCCCCTACAGCGACATTTCGCGGAAAGGACTCCTTGTCCTTCGAAGATTTTTGATTTAGAGGAATGTTATTTTTTTTACATTTCTCAGTAAAATCATTCCAGTCAGTGGGCGGACACCAGTTATTAGGAAATTTTTCTGCTTCATATATCTTGCACATGTTTTCGCAATACAAGATTTTTTGGTTTTCATTAGCATCTTTTCCTGTATAGTCTATTAGATTTTTAAAGCCCAAGACGTAAAAATCATGAAAACGCATGCCTTCTTTTGATTTCAAAATGGTAGTTTTTATTTTATCAAGAATAATCCTTACTTGATCTTCAGCCTCTGTTTTTTTTGATATTTCATCACGAAAATCTTTTTCTGGAATATTATGAAAAACAAAATGTTTTAAAAATGTACGGTCGTTTTTATATTTAAAAAAATACCAAGAATTAGGATTTTCTGTTACAGGAATTAAAAGATACAAACATAAATTTGCGAGGAAATGTCCTTCAGCCTTATCAGTATTACAGTCGTATTCTCCAGGAAGGTATTTTTTTATTAGTCCATCCGTTCCCATTAATTCTTCATAAGTAATCATAATTGATCTCCTACTCTAACAAACATGTAACAATTTACAGGTCATTTACGATAATGATGATATAATAATATACATTCAGGTATTATACAATACATTTTTTCAATCGTTTCTCAAACTCGACTTTAGCCATTTTTGAAAAGATGACCAAAAATATCGTCTTTGCGAGCGGTAGCGAATCCAGCGACCCTACTCCGAACCTCTGGATTAACTACCGCTCGCAAAGACGGGTTATTAACAAATTTTATGGAAATAGCCAAAGTCCAGCCAAATATATACGCGCCAATTGGAAAGATTGATTAGAAGGGAGCAGCGTGCACACACTAGGTCTGTTCTCAAATATTAGTGTCCCAGTCTGGTAATTAGAGTTAAAATTATCGAATTAGTAACTAGAGCCTGTTTACAATTCATCTTCCGACGTCCCGCGACTCGTTCGGGATCCAATTCGGTGTTCCAATGAACAATAATTCCGTTACTTGTTCAAAATTATCTGGATCCTGCGCTTAAAGCGCGGGATGACGGCGTTTTTTGGTGAATTGTAAACACGCCATAGTAGAGTGCCATTTTATAAATAATTTGTACCAATAACATCGGGTTGTATTTGAAATGAATTTACGTCAATTTTTTATTAGTAATAAGTGGTGGGGAAAAATACTGGGTTGTTTCTTTGGTTACCTGATGGCCAGATCTGCAGGTGCACTATTTGGTATTTTAATTGGTAATTTTTTTGATAAAGGTTTGGCTGCCCATTTTTCCAAACCGTATTGGCGGTACCGTGAAGAAAAGCGCGCCTCCGTGCAGAAAATATTTTTTGAAGCCCTCTTTACGGTAATGGGTCATGTCGCAAAAGCGGATGGGCGCGTGTCAGAAAACGAAATTCATATGGCAGAACAGCTTATGCAGGACATGTCCTTGAATAAAGAACAACAAAATCTTGCTAAACTGTTCTTCAATACAGGGAAAAGTCCTTCCTTTGATCTTTCGAGAACAATAGCCTTATTGCAAACTATTTGCCTGGATAACAATGAATTAATCAAACTTTTTATGGATATCCAATACCGCTCAGCTCAGGTTGATGGATTATCAGCAAAAAAAATACAGATACTTGACTCCATATTTAAACAACTAGGCTTCGCGCCCCTACATCAGCAATACCGGTTTTATGAAGATTTTCAACATCGCACTTCAAACGCCTCACAAAAAAAACGGAGTCAATACTCTTCCAATGGCCGTTATTATGGCCAAGCCTATGTTGAAAATAGTTCCCTTGCACAGGCTTATGCAATATTAGAGATAAAACAGACCGCCACTAAACAAGAGGTAAAACAAGCCTATCGACGTTTAATAAGCCGTAATCACCCTGATAAATTAATTGCCCAAGGCCTTCCAGAGGAAATGATCAAGCTAGCAAATGACAAAACACATAAGATCACGAAAGCGTATGAACAAATTTGCATAAGTAAGGGCTGGTGAGTAGAAAAATTAGCCCTAGCCAACACCACCAAAAGCGTAATCAGGGAATTCAGTACCACTACTCCCGGATTACGCGACGTGTAATCCGGGCTACAACTCTTCCCTGACTCGCACCGCAAGCAGATTATTTGGGTGTATTTTCCAACTTATTCACTTGAGAATGAAGAGCATGAACAAAATCAGTAACTGTATTAACTTCTTGACCACCAACTATCTGATTGGCCTTACCGGCTTTAATAAAGGCTCTAAGATTTTTTCCTAAGTTACCATCTCTTAACGTTGCCAAATGCTTGTTTAAATCCGTTTTCTTCCCGTCTAATGCGTCTTGTAACGCCTCAACCGCTCCTTTTTTTTCCGTATAGCTCTTCTGAAAAACCTTAAAAAGAGTACTATGGAGATATTCTTTAGTTATTTTTGTTTTAGTATCACGTTTATCTGTTCTTTCTTGTAGATACGTTGTTAAAATATCCCTAAGCTCACCTAAAGCGCCCCCTTGCGGAAGGTGCTCCTTGTCCTTCGAGGTTTTTTGAGCTAGATGGATGCCATGCTTTTGACAATCCTTAGTAAAACTTTGCCAGGTAACGGGCGGAATCCAGTCATCAGGATAGTCATTTGCTTGATATAGATTGCGCAGGTTTTTGCAATACAAGATCTTTTGGTCTTCAGTTGCGTTACTTTCTACAAAAGATTTAAACCCTCTGCGGTAAAAGGTATAAAAAGGTGGGTAGTTTCCTGCTTTTGTCATAATATTGTTTTTTATTAGACTAAAAATAAGAGTTACTTTGTCTTCATCCGTCTTTTCTTCGGCCATGCCAGAACGAAAAGTATTTTCTGGAATATTATGAAAAACAAAATGTTTTAAAAATAATCGTTTGTCTTCTTCTTTAAAAAAGAACGCAAGATTAGGCTCTTCTACTTGAGGAGTTAAAAGATACAAACATAAATTCGCAAGGAATTCTCCTTCAGTACCCTTACCTTGATAATCAAATTCTTTAGGAAACTGTTGTTGTATTAATCCACCATCTCGCACTAACAGGTCATAAGTAATCATTATTTGTCCCCTTTTTAATCCCCAACATGCAACAGTTTACACGCTATATGTGATATAATAGTATACAGTAAGGCAATATACAATGCATTTTCTAAAAACCTTCGTTACTCGACTTTAATCTATCAGCTCACTTTAGCCGCTTAGGAAGCCCTTCGAGACGCGTGCTACGCACGCTCCAGGGCGAACGGTTCTACGAAAATGGCTAAAGTCGAGCGTTACTTATGGGTACGCGAACTCTATACCTGCCGCGTCCAGGAGATTACGTACCTCGTTTGCCATAATCTCATGGGCAAGGTAAGTACTATGTACGGGATCAAAAAACAGGTAGCCATCACATTGCTCATCCGCGGCTTTTTCCTTAACCTTGGAAACCATCTTTAATACGGATTGGTGAGAGGATTTACCAAGCATGAAACCATAACAGGTTCCAGTGGTATTATTAAAACCATAGCTCCAGGGTGAATTAAGGATATTGTTAAATGAAGCACCAACATCATAATAAACCCAATGGATTGCTGGATATTTTTTCTGCAACACTGCAAATGAAGCTGCCAATTCTTGATTATGGCGTTTAGCCAAGCTGGACAATTGTGTCTGAGAATCAAACTCAAGAGCAGCCGGTGTTCGACCCAAATCTGGTAAATTAACAAGCAAAATGTATTTTGCGCCCGCTTTAACTAAACGCTCTACACCGTCCACAATCCCATTATTCACAACCTGGACTGTGTTTTCAACGTCATCAGGTATTGCAAGGTAGTTATTAGCTCCAATCCACACAGTAAATAAGCTTTGAGTATCAGCCTTGTCCTGATGAGCCAGCAGGTAAACGTCAATTTCATGTTTTAGAGTAAATATCGCTTCGTCATCTGGATCGTCTGAAATGCCAGCACCACCAAACGCGTAGTCCAACAAATGCGAGGCCGTATCAACAGGAAAATACGCTTTTGCTAGTTGCTCTATCCACACAGGGCCATTGCTAAAACGACCTTCATAATAAGGAGGTGATAGAGGCACTTGATGGTGCATGAACTCATAAAGATTCCCGTTATCCGACAAACTATCCCCAAAGGCAACAATACTCGTTAAGGGGGCAGCCGAGACGCATGCAGAAAACAACATGACAATTAAAATCACTATTACTTTCATTTATAACCTTAATTGATTGATTTTTTTAATAAAAACACGGCATTATAATAATAAAACCAGATTTGATCAATTTTATTTGCAGAGCGCTCAAATTAAAATCACAGTTGCGGTCTAACCCAATGGAAATTTCCATGGTAAATTCTTCTACAAATAATTATCGTAAAGTTAGCCATCCCTTGAGACGTATTGAATATAGCCTTGCGCTACTACTTGCGGGCATAACGCTAGTTTCAATTTGCCAGGCACTCTATTTGTGTTGGCCATTTACGACTGATGATGCTTATATAAGCTGGCATTACGCTGAGAATTTTATCAATGGGCAAGGCTTTCGCTGGCATCCTGGGCATAATCCCATCGAAGGCTATTCCAATTTCGCCTGGGTAATCGTAAGTGCGGCCATCCTTAAGCTGGGTCTGCCTCTTATACAAACAATAAAGCTATTCTCCACCTTTTGTTTATTTGCAGCGCTTCTTTGTCTTTACGCATCGGTAAGAAAATTTGTATCTCCGATTGTGGCTGTATTGCCTGTGTATCTATTTGGTCATTATCACGGACTTATCTGGTGGACTGTAAGTGGCCTGGAGACAAGCTTTTATGTGGCGCTTGTTTTCTTAGTTATCTGGCAAACCTTGCAAGCATTTGAATTAACAGGCAACGCATCTGGATTTTCTGCTACACCCGACCTTTACTCAAAATCTCTGGATGCCGCGAACAAGTCACAGCACGTAGGCTGCAGAGTAATGAATTGTCAACAGACCCTGATTATTTTTCACCCAATTAATTGGTGGGTAGCTTGTTTTAGTTTAACCGTAGCGGCATTAACTCGCTTTGAAGGTGCCATTTTTGCCATTGTTCTTGCGGGATTTATAGTATGCCTTCTTTGCAGACATCACCTGCCAGCCAGAGATCTCTATAAATTAATTACAATAGCCTTGTTTGCTTTTTTCCTACCTTACCTGGTTTATTTTCTCTGGCGGCTACTGTATTTTGGTCACCTCTTCCCAAATAGCTATCTATGCAAAGTAACTGCCGATTATTACCGCTTCTATTTGATTCATGATTATTCAGTAGTGGCATTTCCTTGCCTGATTCTTAGCCTGCCTTATTTACTATCGCGCCTTGAATGCCGCAGTATTCTACTAGGCTTCCCCTCTCTAATTTATTGCTTATTGTTATGGCGGGCTGATCCAATTATTGCACATTATAATAGGCTTTTTCTCGCAGCCTTAGGTCTTTTATCGTTAATGACAGTGCTGGGAATCCATGAATTTCTTAACTATTTTTCGTACTTTCGGAATCCCAACGCGTTGTTCCTTTCGAAAAAACCGGATTTTTTTAAGTCGACCTTACAAAATTCCCTGGCTAGCGTGCTAATAGTGATAGTGTTTACTTATTTTTTTATTCCGGATACCGATGCGGCAACGACGCAATTAGAAATTGAACATTATCGGCAACGTGTCGCTATTCGCCTGCAAGTAGTGACTCTGCTGAACCAAAAAGCAGCAACCAACGCCCGAGTATTATTGGCTGACTGTGGGCTTATTCCTTATTTTTCACGCAACGATATTGAATTTATTGACAGTCAGTGCTTGAACAACCAGAATTTAACTAGCAAGGAAATTAATTTATCTTATCCTAAATATGCAGCGTATTTACAGCAAGTTGAAAAACCAGATTGGGTAATTAGAAACTACTATCCTAAAACTCAAAGTGAGGATGGATTAACCCGGATGATGGCAGAAAATGGTTTTTTTACGCATTACCAATTAGTAACAAGCTATCAATCACAGCAACTTGGCTGGAAGAATGGAACAATAATACAAAGAAATCCGGATCACGTTTACCTGGTGTATAAACGATCGTAGGCTCGCGCAATAGTCGCAGTAAAGCGTAATCTTGGAATTCAGTGCCACTGATCCCGGATTACGCTGCGCTGCATCAAGGCTACCGTCCTTCCGTTAGTTAGAGCTGAGAGACGTAAGCTTTAATTGACGGCCACAAACCCAAGCCTTGTTCAAGCCTTGAAATGCCTCTTTTGACATCCCTTTGGGTAGCCTTACAGTGGAATGATCATCATGAATTTTAAGTCCTGTAATAAAACGGCTCTGCAAACCAGCTTCATTGGCAATTGCACCAACAATATTTCCTGGCTTCACTCCGTGAACCCGACCTACATCAATACGAAATAACTCTTGTTGCGTGTCTTCTCTAAATTGTTTTGAAGACGACTCTTCACGAAAAGATTTCTTATCGTTTTTATAGCGATCAGAAGAAGGTTTGTTACCTCTATACTCACCATTCTCACGAACTCGGACTTCTCTGGCAGGTCGGGCGAGTTTAGGCAACGTGATTTCACAGCGCCAGGGTTTGTCTTTATTCAGCAACAGCGCAAGGGTTGCAGCAACATCTACTGGAGAAACTTGCGGATTTTGTTGCAGATAATCTTCAACAATCTGCCGATAAGAGGGTAAATTGTCATGTTGCAAACGGGTAGTGATATCCGCCATAAAACGCTGCTGTCTGGCTACTTGAATCATGTGATCGTTAGGAATGATAACTTTTTCAATGCGCTGACGCGTATGTCGCTCAATGGTCGTAAGTATACGAGATTCGCGAGGAGTAACAAACAAGATGGTGACCCCGCTTCGACCAGCACGACCAGTTCGACCAATACGATGAACGTAGGTTTCACAATCATGCGGTACATCATAGTTGATTACGTGAGTAACACGCTCAACATCCAGACCACGAGCCGCAACATCAGTGGCTACTAAAACATCGATAGCACCTTGTCTGAATTGAGCAATAATACGCTCACGTAATGCCTGAGTCAGATCACCATGAATAGCCATGGCCCGATGCCCTTGTTGTTGCACCACTTCAGCAACTTCTTCAGCGCTGCTCTTGGTTCGTACAAACACAATGACACCTTGATAGTCTTCTACTGCCAACACTCGAAGCAATGCGTCAGGTTTTTGACCGGGTGATGCGAATAAGAAACGTTGTTCAACGGCTTTAACGGTCGCAGTCTCCGAGCGTATCTCAACTGACACGGGGTTAGTTAGATAACTGTTAGCAATGTGGCGAATCCGAGAAGGCATGGTTGCAGAAAATAATGCGATTTGTTTTTTTTCTGGTAATTTCGAAAGAATCATTTCGACGTCTTCGATAAAGCCCATGCGCAACATCTCATCTGCTTCATCAATGACAAAAGTAGTCAAATTATCAAGCTTCAATGTGCCGCGCTCGATGTGATCGAGAATCCGCCCTGGTGTCCCAACCACAATCTGAGCACCCTCGCGTAGCTGCTTTAGCTGACGAGAATAATCCTGACCACCGCATAATACAGACACAGACGTCCCTTTTTGGTACACACTTAACACCTCAAACTGAGAAGCAACTTGAATTGCCAATTCACGTGTCGGCGCAATGATTAAAGTCTGCGTAAACTGAGATTTCATATTTAATTGTTGGAGTATAGGTAAAGCAAATGCCGCCGTTTTACCTGTACCCGTTTGCGCCTGAGCGATAACGTCTCTACCTTGTAATAGGTAAGGAATGGTTTGTGCCTGCACTGGGGAGGGTGTTTCAAATTTCATATCCAGAAGGGCTTTAAGTAAAACCTCCGATAAATCAAGGGCGGCAAAGCTTAGTAATTCTTGTGTCATAAATTTTCCAAATTGAGGATCATAACCCAAAATGGGTTAAGTAATGTAATAATTGCTCACTATAATAACAAAACAAACGATGTTATGCACGATTTTTATTTAAATAAAGGTAAAAATCCACCTGCAACGGGTAAAAAATAAAAGACGAACAGAGGTCGCACTCGAAGTGCTAGTTCAGTATATGTCTAACTTTGACCAATGGCATAGCCTTCATGCAGCGAAAGGCTACAGTAACTATCCTAGTACAACGTTTCACTGATTCTGTCCTGTAGCATCCCATCTTATGCTCATCTTTGCGCTGTATTTGAGTCAAAAAATGCTCGAATTAGCGCTGCTAGTCCTGTGCTTTTTTGACTCAAATACAGCGCAAATCTAAATATAATCTGGGCGCTACAGGACAGAATCAGTGAAACGTTGTACTAGAAGCAATATGACAAATTTAGACAAACAATGCACTAGTGCAGAAGTGGCATCATATAGAAGAGCGTTGCTCAGGGCAACAAGTAATCCTCAAAAAAACCAAGATCGCGCCCGTAGTAGCCTGGATGCAGCGCAGCGAAATCCGGGATCAGTGGCACCGAATTCCCGGATTTCGCTGTGCTGCATCCAGGCTACAATACATCCAAATTACAATATCGCAGCCAGCCTACAGGCCTGATCAATTGCATGGCGTGCATCCAGTTCCAGTGCCTTAAACGCACCACCTACAACATGCACCGATAAACCGGCTGTCTTCAATGGAGTAAGCAATTCCCGTAACTCAATTTGACCCGCGCAAATAATGATAGAATCCACTTCCAACACCTGCGGCTTGCCCTCTATTCGGACATGCAAGCCTTTATCGTCTATGAGCTCGTACTTCACCCCGGAAAGCATACTTACATGCCTGTGTTTTAAACTTAAACGATGAATCCAGCCCGTTGTTTTCCCCAGATGTTTACCAAGTTTTTCTTTTTTTCGCTGCAACAAAAAAACCTGGCGAGGGCTTTGTTCAATAGCCGGTTGAGTAATACCCCCTCGAGATTCAAGCTTTATATCAATCCCCCATTCTTCATAAAATTTTTGCGAACTTTCCTCTCCTGGAAAATGAGTCAACCATTCAGCAACATCAAAACCAATCCCTCCGGCACCAATAACCGCTACGCGTTTCCCAGGGATTTTTTGCCCTTGGATGGCCTCCACATAGCTCATGACGCTAGCATGCTCAATACCCGCAATCTCAGGAATGCGTGGCATAATACCCGTTGCGAGTACAATCTCATCAAACCCCTGCAGTAATTCAAGAGTAGCCTCTGTCTGCAAGCGAACTGTTACTTGAAATTTCTCTAATTGGTGAGTGAAATAACGAATGGTTTGTTGGTATTCCTCTTTTCCAGGAATTTTTTTAGCTAAATTAAATTGCCCACCCAAACAATCACTTTTTTCAAATAAGCTTACTCGATGCCCCCGCTCTGCAGCAACTGCCGCAAAGGCTAGTCCGGCAGGGCCTGCTCCAACCACTGCTATCTGCTTGATTTGGTGAACTGCCTGATAAATTAACTCCGTTTCGTTACAAGCACGAGGGTTTACCAAACAGGAGGCTGTTTTGTTAACAAATACTCTATCAAGACAGGCTTGATTACACGCAATACAAGTATTAATTGCCTGCTCTTCGCCCAAGCGCGCCTTAACAGCAAATTGGGCGTCTGCTAAAAATGGCCTTGCCATTGAAACCATGTCTGCTACCCCGGATTCCAGCAAACTGTTCGCTAATTGAGGGGTATTAATTCGATTGGAAGTAATTAATGGAATAGAAATTTCTGGCTTCAGGTGTTTGGTAACCTGAGTAAAAGCCCCAGCCGGTACCATGCTTGCAATGGTTGGGATTCGAGCTTCATGCCAGCCAATTCCTGTATTGATGAGAGTAGCTCCCGCTTGCTCGATTGACTTTGCGAGAATTACCACCTCCTCCCAACTGCTTCCTTTCTCGATAAGATCAATCATCGACAAGCGGTAAATAATAATAAATTGTTCACCCACAGCCTCCCGAACCTGGCGGACAATTTCTACCGGAAAACGTATGCGATTAGCAAACGTGCCGCCCCATTCATCCTGTCGATGATTGGTATGTAAAACAATAAACTGGTTAATCAGATAACCTTCGCTTCCCATAATTTCAATGCCATCGAAACCCGCGGCTTTGGCCAATGTTGCCGCGCGTACGAAATGCAAAATGGTTTTATGAATGCGGCGCGTGCTCATTACCCAGGGTTTAAAAGGGCTGATGGGCGACTTTAACGCGCTCGGAGCCACAATAAAAGGATGATATCCATAACGACCAGCATGTAAAATTTGCATGACAATTTTGCCGCCTGCTTCATGTACCGTCTGCGTCAGCAGCTCGTAGCGACCTTGCTCTTTACTGGAGGTTAATTTTGCTGAAAAAGGGGCTAAACGACCCGCTCGATCAGGCGCAATACCACCGGTTACAATTAATCCGGCACCCCCTAGCACGCGCTCTCGATAAAAAGCAGCCAAACGTTGCAAATCTTGTTTGTCTTCTTCCATACCGGTATGCATAGAGCCCATGAGCAAACGATTTTTTAATTGAGTAAAACCTAAATCCAGCGGCTGAAACAAGGCTTTAAAGGGAGTATTGTCAATTCTAAGTTGCATGAATAGTAACCTTATTTTTATAAGATTTGGAGTACATACGCTTACGCAAGAGCTATGGCAAAGCGTGAATCTATGGTATTATACACCTCCATGGACAAGACTGCATGAGTCTTTTTTCATGCAGTCTTGTCCAATGTCCAGTAGACAAAATTACTATAGGGAAATTCAAATGAAACGATTATCCGGTTTACTAATGGTCGGCATGCTTTACACATCAGTAAACTATGCCAATGAAATTACGACTACTGTTTACACAACCTCTGCTAATAAAACAGCACTTGGTACCGTTGTTTTCACCGATACGCCCTATGGTTTATTAATTTCTCCAGCCCTTTCTTCCCTTCCTCAAGGCGCTCATGGCTTTCATCTCCATCAAAGCGCAGACTGCGGTGATACTGGGATGAAAGCCGGCGGCCATTATGACCCGCAAGCAACTAATAGCCATCAAGGCCCTTATGGAAAAGGCCACTTAGGAGACTTGCCAATGCTCTTTGTCCTGGCTGATGGAAAAGCAAACACCCCCATACTTGCCCCACGTCTAAAAACAAGCAACCTCAAAGGACTCGCCTTGATGATCCACGCGGGTGGAGATAACTACAGTGACACACCACCCTTAGGTGGCGGCGGCGCGCGAATCGCCTGCGGCGCTATTAATAACTGATCGACAAGACAATACAGATAACGTATTATTATTCCGTTATTCGCATCATGGAGATGACTGGTTCATTTTGGTAATAACATTAGGGATATCAACACGCCCTTAACCAGGAGCTTAAGAATTAACACCACTTGGAGTGAAGCCATGACAGCCGAGCGCACATCGGCCTTTCTTGTCAAAAAATTGCCATTACCGGGTAATCACGAATCGCCTCAGGGTTATTATCGTTCTAAATTATTCATCGCACCGTTCACAACCAATCCATTAGTTGCGGCGGCCGGCCCTTTATTATCGTTACTAGAGCGTCTTTGCATTAGCCCTTCCCTTCCAGCAGTCAGCAGCATCAGAGAAAATATTGAACACGAGCTGCGCGCCTTTCACAGCCGTTTAAATGGCAGGGCGGATACCGAGGAATTGGATGCTATTGCTCATTACCTTCTTTGTGCAACCATTGACGAACTCATGGGGAAAAGCTACCTTCGAGTTTATGGAAAACCCGCCGAATTTCAAGCGTTTACCCCCTTGTCTTATGACAACATAGGCCCGGAAGAGCATTTTTTTAACATCATTAATCACATCAAAGATCGACCGAACCAATATTTGGACATTATTGAACTCGCCTACTATTGCTTAATTGCAGGTTTTGAAGGCAAACAACATAGGCAAGCGGATGGCCGCTTGGTATTGGATAATTTAATTGAAGAGCTATTTCAGTTAATTCAACAATATCGGGTTAATAAATCACATAATTTATTCAAAGAAGCAGAAAAAATAGAAGCTCCGCCTTCAAACCACCGGCAGCTGATTGCAATAAGTTTAATGTCTTTAGGGCTGCTGATTTCAAGTTACTTTATCAGCCATGCCCTGCTGGAACATAAAGCTAAAGCAGTACAGTTTGGACACCCTGTTATTGCAAAACTCGATGAGTAAGGGAGATCCCTAGTGGATAGATCATTGCAGACGCTCTGTGATGCGTTGAAAAAAATCGCAGCACATTTAAAACCACAAACCACGCCCATTTCGTTTATCCTGCTTACAGGAAAAACGAATCAGGGTAAAACAGAGCTGCTTCGTCAGAGTCAGTTAAAGCAGTTTACTGTTGATACTGAAAATGGCGCTAATTTTTTCTACAACGACTCCGGTATTATTTTAGAGCTTGGTGAAAGCTGGTTAAATCAGAGTGAAAATCTCCTTGTTTACACACTTAAACAACTTAACCGCTGTCATAAAACCATTAAAATAAGCGGCGTTATTTTATGCATCAACAGCAGCGAACTGTTACTAGCGGAACCTCAACAACTGATTGAGCAATGTAAATCACACGCCCATTTACTGAAACGTTTTGGCCAGGCACTTGGTTACTCTGTCGATACCGCGATTGTGGTCACTAAATTAGACGCCTTGGTAGGCTTTTGTGAGTTTTTTCAATCCGACCATGTTAATGATTTAACTAAACCACTTGGCTTCTCATTAGACCATTCCCCAGAACGCACTAAATTACTGACCAGTTTCAAGTTGCAATTTGATCAAATGATTGAGATATTGGGTCAACAAATAATCAAAAAATTACACCCAGCCCGATCTGGAGCCAAACGCACTCTGATTAGAGAGTTTCCTCTGCAATTAGCCAGTTTGCGAATTCCAATTCAAACTTTGATTCAAACGCTGCCAATTAATTTTTTTCGTTTGAAGGCAATTTATTTTACCAGCGCAGAACAAGGTGGAGTCAGTGTTGACAGGCTGAATAAAAAAATTCAACATGAGTACGCCTTGATCGTTCAAGACAAATTTCCTCAATCAAACAACTACAAGCCCTATTTTGTTGAAGGTGCCTTACTCTCTTTCCAGCAACAAACCGCCGTTCAAGCCAAACCTGCTAGTGGCAGACAAACGGTGTACATTAGCGCAACCGCTTCTGCTCTTGGATTGTTTTTGTTCTACCTGGGGTATCAGCATGTTCAAACGTCTTCGTTACTTGATGAAGCCAGCAGGGAATTATTAACCTATGAAACACTAGCAAGCCAGGAGGATAAAGCCTCTGCCCTTTACCATTTATCGCTTGCCCAAACAAAAATGGGTGCCATTCCAGCGGGCCCGCTTTCAGTATCGCTCATTAAACAGCTGCAATTACGGCTTGAAAACAATACTAACAATCAACTTCACCATTCCTTCTTACCCGATTTGGTAAGCATTATTGAAGAAACTATAGCCAACCCTTCTCAAACTCAATTGGCGCGTTATCAGGCCTTAAAGGTATACCTGATGCTGGCTGAACCGCAATATTTTAATGAGCCGGAAGTGGTTCACTGGTTTACTGAGTACTGGAAAAATTCAAACCCTGGAAAATTGAACGACAAGCAATTAATAGTACTTAGAAAAAGTCTTAGACAACCTTTACAGCCGATAATGATTAATAAGCAATTGGTTATTGATGCTCGTAATTACCTGAACGCCTTACCCGCTGCTTATTTATATTACTCGCTGGCTAAAGCTAATTTTCCAGAACAGACAATTCCAATCAGTATAGAAGGCTTTGATTTATCAGCGAAAGAGTTACCAATAGTCTTTACCAAAGAAGGCTTTAAACAAATTATCGCCTTATTACCTCAATTAACCTCAAATTTGCAGCAAGAAAACTGGGTTTTGGCGCGACAAGATCTGCACGATTTGCACGCTCAGTTAGAGCAGGCCTATTGTTTTGAATACGTAACCTGGTGGCAAAATTTCACACGACGAACCAGACCGCAACATTACCAAGGCTATGAGCAGGCTCGCCTTCTTACCCAAACCTTGTATCAAACCGAAGCGATACAACGGTTAATTAATTTTATTCAAGAACAAACCAGTCCGGAGTTAGCAAGCAATTCTGAATTATTTAATCAAAAAATTGCCAGTCAATTTACTAATTTAAACTTGTTGAGTGGCTCATCCAGCCATGAACTAACTCAAAACATCAACGAACTTGAGAAATTTATTACCACAATATCCTTAGTCAAGGATAATGGGCAAACGGTATTTAACTTAACGAAATCGCGTTTTGAAGGCGAAACGCTGACCGACCCGTTGAGTGCTCTCTATAGTAGATCACGCCAGCTACCAGAGCCTGTCTCCAGCTGGGCTAAACAAATAGCAGATGACACCTGGTTTATCTTTATCAACGAAAGCCGCGACTATCTTAATAAAGAATGGCAAAAATCGGTATTTAAGGCCTACCAAGATAACATTGCTAATCGCTATCCACTGGATTCATTAACCTCACAGGAAGTGGCTCTTAATGATTTCAATGCGTTTTTTTCGCCTTTGGGCACCTTGAACACGTTTATAAATAACAACTTAAAACCTTTTATAGACACAAGCCATCCCCAATGGCAGCCAAAAGAACTTAATGGCTATGTCCTACCTATTTCCAACGATCTTATTAACGAATTAATTCGCGCGAACGTTATTAGCAATATGTTTTTTCCGGATAACTCCCTGAGCAGCAAGATTGAGTTTAGTTTACAAAAGATTAATCTTGATCCAGTCGTCGCCAATTTGCAATTAACCATTGGTAAAACCATCTTAACTGACAACCAGGATAGTGATTCGTATACCTTTTTCACATGGCCGCAAGAGGGAGCCAAGTTAGTCTTAAGCTCCATTGAAGGCCATCATTATGAACTGGAAGAACGAGGAACATGGGCATTCTTTAAGATGCTACAAAAAGTAAACGTTCTCGTTGACAACAACGACAGCGCAAGTCTGCAAATTCTTTTTGAAGTCAATGGAAATTCAGGCCGCTACCTATTAAAAACCCAGAACCTGATAAACCCCTTCAGTCCAGGCATCCTGACTGGCTTTAAATTGAATAAAGATATTGCGTAGAAATAACAAAACCTTGATTACGCTCTACTGCATCAAAGTTTCCTTTAAACTGTCCTCACAAGCATTTGCATAATTTTGTTCTATACTATGATTAGATGTTAATCATTATGAGTGAGAACTATCATGGCAAATGCAAAACCTAGTGACTTAAGTACATTAATCAGTAACTTAGAAAAGAAAAAAAGTGACTTGACAACGAAACAAGAGGAATTAAAGACTGCTCAGCAAAAATTAGAGGAGTTGCAAAATACACAGTCAGCTCTCGCCACTCAACAAACTGAGCTAGATAATAATAGCCAATTGTTGTTGAAGGAAGTGTCTACATTGTTAGGTACTGTAGGAATTGCTATAACGATAAGGCCAGACGAGCTTATTAAAAACAAGGAAAAGAGTGTGAAGTTTGTAGAAGAACAGCTACAAAGGGTTCAGTATAAAAAATCTGTATTAGATATACTGCCTGGGCTGATAGAGGAGCTACAGAGTTCATTGCAAATAGGTGAAAAGCTTGATATACAATCTATTAATACTATTGTTAACAAAGCAGTTGAAAATAATCCACAGCTGAAAGACCCAAATCTAGATGGTTTCAACCTTCTAATGAAGTTGCTAGGTGATGATAGATCAAGGTATAGCGAAAATCTAACAAATACAACAGATACAGTTAAGTTAAATAAAACGCTGAGGAAGCAGAAAGATTTACTTGCCCCAACACTTGACCAGGAAAAAGACAAATTAAATGAAATCAATTCAAAACTAATCGAAAACCATGATAAAAAAATTCTAATATTAGCTAAAATAAATGAGAATACTCCTAAAATTAAAGACCTTGAGCAAAAAAAACCAATTATCATAGATGAGATTGGCACGCTTGAAAGCGACCGCGATACCCTAAAATCGAATCTTGAAGGTGCAACAGGGGAACTAGAGCGCCGAAATACATTGCTACAATCTCTCGTAAAACAACTTGATGCTTATGAAAGTGAACGAACGAGTCAATACAAACTCAAAGATACATTAAGCCCTGCGGATAAAGAAGCTCGTTCTAAATTTATCGAAACGGTTAAAAAAGAGCTGGCCGAATTTTATAGTTCGGGCAATGCCGATGGCGTAATCCAAACTATCCAGAATAAAATGAATGAGAAGAATGCCCTTCCTGGCTTTAAGCTAAGGACTACCCTCAATCAGATTATCACTACGCTATTGGATGCAACCGCTGAAAAGCTTGATAAAAAACCTACGGATCAAAGAGTAGAAAAAATACTAAAGAAAAAAGAATTCAGTAATGGGTATAGTAGTCAGATATCTGGCTTGTTAGCAAGTATTAATGAAATGAAACAGTATGCCAAAACATTAGCACCCAATGAAAAAACAATCGTTAGTACCTTGGCTGCTCAGCTAAAACTCGATGTAAACAGCTTCATCGTTCAAAACCCAGACAAGTTGCCGACCACAGACTCCTACCAAAAATTTGCGGAAAAATTTATTGCGCGCTTACATAGTCAAGACGCAATAATGAACAAACATACTAGTTGGAAGCCAATAATTAAAAACATACTAGCCGGTGTCTCAACACTAGGGATTGCTTTGGGTATCAAACTAATTCACTCCAAAGCTACTACTGGTCGCTTTTCTTTGTTCTTTGATAAAACTCAGAAACAAGAAAAAGTGAGTGCAGTAGAAGAAAAACTTAAGGAAATGTTACACATTCCTGAGAATAAGCCCAGATAAAGTTCATTTGATGATATCATGAGATAAGTAGCCTTGATGCAGCCGTAGCGTTCCCCATAAAGCTATGGTTGCATCCAGGCTACATTCTTGCATTCGCAGCTAAAATACCCTCGGCCAATAGCCACTGAGCCAGATAATAAGTAAGCATAACTTCAATCCTCCAATCATACTCAGGGAACATAAAAAGACTTAACGCAGTTGTTAAATCAGAGAATAAGAATAGCAGTGCTCCACATCCAATTATCAAGGCCTTGTGCATTACTTGAAACGCAGAAAATACCATGGTCGTTAATACACATAAATAGATAATTACAGGAACTTGCATTTTCCCTAAATGAGGAAATAAATAAACAAACACAAGGTAAATCAATAATAACACGGGTAAAAAATAAACTGTACGTCGAATTTGAAACGCCCCATCATTAACAAATAAGCTAATATAACTGAAATGGGCCAGCATAAAAAACCCAATCCCCCATTCAAGTTGACTTTCAATGGGAAGGGTTAACATCACATCACCCAACAAAGAAAATCCAAGAGCCATCAATAATAGTGATTTTATCAAGGTTCTGACTGTGCTGATAAAAACACCACACATTAAACAAATAATTGGCAACGGTTTTAGCAAGGTAGTAAGCGGGAAATTAATAAAAGCAAGCAGTACTAGGTAAGTAATTGCACAAATACAAAAAATGACGGCTAGTTTTTTTGGAAAACTGTAGAGCATTTATAAATCCTTTTATGGCTACGCCCTACAAGGGCTCTACCATGGCTCTAATAACTCAAATAAGTTTTCAAATCACGTTGTGCTCAGCGGTAGTACTTTAACATTCGGATCTTTTGAATAGGCATTCAATATGTCTGCCACCAACTGCTCGATAACACTCGCAGTATCCTCTTCCTCAATTAAGCCTTCCATCGCTTTCATCTGATTCAAACGTACTTCCACTTCTTTTGAAACAGAACCGTTAGGAAACAGACTTGCCAGCACCCGTCTTGCTTCTGCAGGGCCAAGATGCCTGTACAAATGATTTCTTACCGCAGTGTCCTCTGCTGTCGTAGAGAAAGCCCATAATTCGATTGGCCCTAGGGTAAGCGTTAATAACTGAACATGCACGCCACTTTTCGTTGCGTATTGTACAAGAAACGTTGCACCGCCCTGCCTAGGGCCATGCACACGTGTTTTTAGAGCAATTTTGGCGGTGTTTGACAGGCCAAATATTTTACTGGTTGCCTCAATCGCTTGTGAAGGTCCCGCATCCATAATGTATATAGCTGTACCAAAATCAATCATGACTGAATCAAAATCCTCAATGGATTGAGATAGTAACGAAATTTGAACCTTCCACTTGCGCCCTTCTCTCATATCAATAATGACCTGGTCACGAACCGCAGCCGATTTGGAGGTACGATGGAATTCGTCATAAACAATACGTTTTGGATCTTCTCTTATCTCTAAAATTCGCTCACGATGATATTCTTTGTATTGTTCAGGCATGCTGCCAATACTCTCATCTGTCAAATAATAATGCCGAGCTAATACATAGCGCGCGAGCATGTACATAACCGAGGTTTGTCTATCAGCAGCATCACCTCCGCTTTTTGCAACCTCGTCCAAATCTAGAGAAACAACCCGTGCATCCCCTATATCAAAGCTGGTAACTCGTGACAAAATGGAATATTCACGCACCGAAGACGAAATCATTCTCGAAAAGGCATTAATAAGCGATTCCCCAGTTGGAGCAGTTACCCGTTCATAGAGATCTTCAATGGAGGACGTTCGACAAATCGATGCGGCATCTGCCAACAATGGCATGGCATAGCGTTGTGCGAGCATCGCTTCATGAACAAATCCCGCCGAATAAAGGGCGTCAGTCACTTCCCACCAGGTTGATTTGGAATCTCTTATAAAACCAATTTCTTCTAAAATACTATCGATAAACTCTTCAACCCCTTGAGCATAAGGCGTTGGGTTAAATTCATCGGCCATACTTTTATACAACTCATCAACAACCATACCTGCTAAGTCTGGCATGCCATCATAAGGCTTGCTAGCACCAAGCGGAGTCGTAAGTAGTGTTAAAAAATTAACTAAAAATGCACGCTCAAGCGCCGTGGGGTAGCGACACCCTAATTGAGTGTCAAACGGATTAATCGAATATTCCGGTGTCATCCGTAAACGATGGTAAGCCACCAAATGCCGTTTGGAAGCAGGAAGCGCCTCTTTTAGCAACGAAATCAAACCACTACTAGAGGGGCCAATGTCGATAATTGCGATACGTGGCAAGCGTGTTAGGCCTCCCGACAAGCATAATGCGAGATTTTGAGCATTGGAGAGCACCGATTTACCAGAACCAGGACGGGCGTAAATTAAATCAATCCAGGTAGTTTGTTGTGATGAACCGGGTTGAAAAGGCCAGGGCTTTCCATCAGGGGAGCGAAACAATAAAGCGCCTGTCGGCCAAGGAGAAGCTGGACGCGTAATCGGTAACATGGAAATTACATCCGATAAAGGTGCAACCGAGGGTACTGCTGCACTATTGGTTGTCACTGCCGGCAAGGTGGAAACATACCCTGCAAACGCATCGCCGCAAATTTCCGAAACATCCGTAGAGCCCCATCCCTGTATTGCTTTAACTAATTCTGAACTACGTTGCCTTAATAGGGCTAATTCTCCCTGCCAAGCCCAGGTTGTCGCAACCACACGCAAACGCACAATGACATCGTCTGTATTAAGTTGTAGATATTTTAACAAATTGACCGAGTCACTTATTAATCTATTCTGTGCTGACGTAAACGTCAAAATGGAAGCCAGCAATCCTTTAAATTTAATGGTCTGCAAGCCTTCACTTTCAATCATGAAAGAAATGCGCCATGGTATATGAGCGGGCAATATTCGCGCAAATAAAGTAATAAATGGCCTTACGTCTTTAGGGAAAAGATCAATAAATACCGAGGAATATATTTTATTGCCGACTTGAACCGTGCGTAGATCAAGTGTTTCTGCATCTCGGGGCATCACCTGCTTTGAAAGTGGAGGCCATAACAGGTCAGAGGGGTCGCCCTCAAATCCATTTATTTCTCGTGCAACAACTTTATCTCCAGGAAGCCTCGCCTGCCAATCTTCTGCTGTATAATCCGGATCAGCGGTTTCGCGTATTGCATGTAGGGCATCATGAACCTCCAGCAATGAAGCAGAAACACTTAAAGAATCCAGATCATTTAAAATGGCGCGAACGTAAGCGTCGTGAGTATCACGCAATTCAGGCATTGCCGCATAGATAGTCTGTGAGTTTTTAAAAGGAGGAGCTTTTAGATCTTTAATCATCTTTATTTTTGCTTTATTTGCGACTTTCAACTGATCGCTAGGTAAATTAATCGGTCGCGTAAATAAAACAAAATACACTTTTTCCTCGGCGCAATATTGCGCTAAA
>Ga0364915_10258_pt1 | contig 20703 bp, 16 predicted proteins | sample ExccelJu500001D4_3_FD_206958 | JGI IMG/M metagenome (GOLD analysis project Ga0364915, IMG submission 206958) | Enriched cells from Trout Bog Lake Hypolimnion, Wisconsin, USA - BchlTB.June25.5000.01.D4 | ecosystem: Environmental > Aquatic > Freshwater > Lake > Hypolimnion/Profundal zone | place... | reverse complement strand
GTTATCGAGTTGTTTGCCGAAATAATAACGGATCAGCGATTTACTTTGCAACACAGCCTGGTGTTCACTTTCCAGATCAGCCAATCCTTGCAGATGCGTCATAAAAATAGCGCTGCGTTGTTGGTGGTCGATGTAAATTGGCTGATTGGTCAGCAACTCCTGATAAAGCCAGGGTCTTCCCGTTGCTGCGCGTGCAATCATAAAACCATCACACCCGGTTTGGATAAACGCGTGTTTTAAGGTATCGGAGTCTGCAATATCACCATTCACAATAATTGGCAAGTCAACGGCACGCTTGATAGCAGCTATCTGTTGTAAATTACAGGGCTTGTCATAATCCTCTGTCCAACGTCGGCCATGGATAATTAAGGCATCAGCACCTGCATCGGCTATTGCTCTAGCAAGATCTAATTCATTGCTGTTCACTGGCAATCGTAGTTTGACGGTTAGAGGGCATTGTATGGCTGTACGAATCGCTTTAATTATCGTAATTAAATGTTCTGGTTGCTCAAGCAAAGCACTGCCAGCGCCTTTTTTTCTAATTTTTGTTTTTGGACAGCCGCAATTGACATCAATTAGGTCAGCTCCTACTGACTCCAGTTTCTTTGCAGCGTCTGCCATTAACCCGGGGTCGTTACCTGAGATTTGGTAACAAAGTTTTTTTTCATCATCCGCGCGGTAGAGGTAACGTCCATTGAGCGTGTGTTTATGAATGACATCCTGCGCAGATAGCATTTCCGATACGCAAAAAGCCGGTGGAAGAAAGAGTGAGAACAACCGTCTGAATGGTGCACAGCTATACCCGGCTAAAGGCCCTTGGATCAAGCGGTTGTTCAGATGAATGGCACCTATGTTGAATGGTGAATTAATGAATGCCTGCATGCGAGGGTAATATTTCAAATTTTGACCAAGTGCAATAGGGTAAGGATAGGCACAGGAAATTGCAAGCCGTGAAAAACACCTTGCCAGGAGTTCCCTTGGAGTCAAATCAACGTTTATACTGTGTGCACCCTGTCATTTAGACAACGAAATTATGGACAAGCGTTATTATACACCGGTTGAGCTTTTGAAAATTGCCACGCAACATGTCTGCTGCGCTGATAATATATTGTGCGACATCATTCAAGAAAGAGCGATAGAGACGACGGAGAGTGATAGTCTGCAACCAATAATCTCATTGATGTATCTGGCATTTGAAATGACTTTGAGAGCCTACTTATCGCATGTGCAACGTCCAGTCAAACAAGCTAAAAATTTGTCTGAATTGTTGGAGTTAAATCGCGATCTGGTATTTTCTAATCAAGACATGCAATTACTCAAAGCCTTATCCCGGCAATACGCTTTTCGCAAAGGGATTGACTACGAACAATGGGAAAACTCGCAACAGTTTCAGATATTTTGCAGGCAGATAATCACTCTCTATGAACAATTGCAACAAATGATGCCCCTAGAGCTGCAACACGATTACCAGTAGTACAGTAGATCTCAGTCGCGGTTCGGTTACTCCTGCCGAAACGATGACTGAGGTCTACTGTACTAGAGCGCACCGTGGACAAAAGGGCTTGGCATGAGGATTTTTTCAAGTTAGGATAACCCTTTTTGCACAAGGTGTAATAAATAAATGGAACAATTAACCCTTAGCGAAACACAAATTTTTCAACAACAATTGCTTGAACTCAATCACCACCTTAATGAACGTATTCTTGGCCAGAAGGGTCTGGTGTCGCGCTTATTAATAGCGCTGCTCGCCGATGGCCATTTATTGGTAGAAGGTGCGCCTGGGCTTGCTAAAACCCGCGCGGTGAAGGAACTTTCGTCGATGATTGAAGGGGATTTTCATCGTATCCAATTTACACCAGATTTATTGCCCGGTGATTTAACGGGCACGGATGTTTTCCATCCCCAAGACGGCTCCTTCGTCTTTCAGCCCGGCCCTATTTTTCACCATCTCCTTCTTGCTGATGAAATTAATCGCGCCCCAGCTAAAGTACAGGCGGCCTTGCTGGAGGCAATGGCTGAACGGCAAGTGACCATTGGTGGAAAAACCTATCCTTTACCGGAATTATTTCTGGTGATGGCAACTCAAAACCCAATTGAGCAAGAAGGGACCTATCCACTTCCTGAAGCCCAATTGGATCGCTTTTTGATGTATGTGAAAATTGATTATCCGGATTCGGCGGTTGAACACGACATTCTCACCCTCGCGAGAAAGGAAGCTTTGGGAATCAATGGTGGTATGGCCACAAGAAAAAAACTAAGCCAGCGCAGCTTATTTGATGCACGTCGTCAGGTATTGAAAGTACACACCAGTGCAGCCTTAGAACAGTATCTGGTGCAATTGGTTGTTGCCACGCGAAATCCTGCGCTCTATAGCAATGAAATGGCTTCTTGGGTACGCTTTGGCGCTAGCCCGCGAGCGACTATCGCCCTGGATCGTTGCTCAAAAGCTCATGCCTGGCTGGCTGGACGGGACTTTGTGACGCCAGAGGATATTCACATTATTGCTCATGATGTGCTTCGTCATCGAGTGTTATTAAGTTTTGAAGCGGAAGCAGACGGTATCAGCAGTGATGATTTCGTTGATTCTTTACTGCGCTTGGTTGCGGTTCCATAGAGGAATGGCAGATGACAGACGGTATAATTTCAGAACTAAGCGAGTTAATTGCTTTAAAGCGCTTTGCCAAGCGAGCCCAATACAAACCGCAGCGGCGTGTCGTTAAAGGGGGGAATCATTTGTCGCGCCTGCGTGGGCGCGGTATGGATTTTTCCGAAGTCCGCAACTACCAGGCTGGAGATGAAATCAGGCATATGGAGTGGCGGGTTACCGCCCGAACCGGCAGGCCTCATATTAAAGTGTATCAGGAAGAACGGGAGCGCCCTGTTGTAATTTTTGTTGATTTTAGTCCCTCCATGTATTTCGGTACTCGCCGGGCATTCAAATCCGTTGTTGCAGCGAGAATGGCAGCACTGACTGCCTGGACTGCTATTAAACAAGGCGATCGAGTGGGCGCACTGCTATACTCTGCTGATGCGCACAATGAATTCACGCCAAAAGCGCGCGAAGTGGGCGTGTTGCCTTTGCTGGCGTCACTTAGTCATTATACCAGGCAAGTGGCGCAGAAAGATGCTAGTAACCCAGCAATAGTAATGAGTGATGAATTACTAAGGTTGCGGCGGGTTACGAAGCCTGGAAGCATCCTTGTTTTAATCAGCGATTTTTATCAGATGAACCTCGAATGTATCAAGCACCTCAGTCGCCTTTGCGTACAGAATGATGTTTTCGCCTACCACGTTCGTGATGCCCTGGAGATTGCGCCGCCAAAGCCTGCACTATATGCTTTCACCAATGGTCAGCAGGAAATGCTGCTTGATACCAGAAGCCATAAGATCTGGAATGAATACCAATCCTGGTGTGATGAACAACGTTTAAACCTGCAGTCACAATTTAAGCGCTTGCGGATTCACTACACGCCGATCAGTGCTGAGGATGATTTGGCGCAAGTTCTTAGGCAGACGTTTCCGGAGAAGCAACGTGGCTGATCTGCAAACATTGGAACAATTGCGGGATATTCATTTGCCCAATCCGGTTGGTTGGTGGCCTTTAGCTGGCGGTTGGTATTTTTTAGTGCTTGCGCTGTTGTTGTTAGTAATTGGCCTTACTTATTATGGTTGTAGTCGGTATCGACACGGGCGGGCAAAGCGCCAAGCGCTTCGGCACCTGGCAGAGTACGAGCGACAATACTTGCAAGATGGTGATGCGGGGCGTATCAGCGCCCAACTGTCGGAGCTATTGAAACGGGTAGCCTTGGTGTATTTTCCCAGGATGAATGTGGCGGGTCTTAAGGGAGAAGCCTGGATTGATTTTTTAAATGCGACTTCAAAAAATAGTGATTTCAGAGCTCACCGCGAGTGCCTATTAGAACTGCCTTACAAAAATAACGCGGGTCAGGTGAATTTAACGCCCCTGTTTATAAGCGCGAAAGCTTGGATTAAACAACGAGGTGCGCCATGTTTGAATTAGCGATGCCTTGGATTTTATTGTTGATAGTGTTGCCGCCCTTTATTTGGTTTTTGATCCCACGGGCTGCTTTTTATTTACCTGCGGCGTTAAAGGTTCCATTTTATAGTGCCTTGTTACCAATTATAGAGAAAGAGAAGCGCCTTCTCGCTCATCCTGCACAAGTCGGCTTGATTTTTTTAATTTGGGCCTTATTACTAATCGCTTTGGCGGGGCCGCGTTGGATTGGTGCCCCGGTGCCGGTTGAGCGAGAAGGTCGTAATATCATGTTAGTGCTTGATTTATCAGGAAGCATGGAAATTAATGATATGGTGTTAAATGGCCAACCCGTCAGCCGCTTAGCGGTTGTTAAACGTGCTGCAAAACAGTTTGTACAAGCACGCACCGGGGATAGGATAGGTTTAATTTTGTTTGGTAGCCAAGCTTACCTACAAACGCCCTTAACCTTTGACCGTACTAATGTATTGTTGAGAATTGATGATGCAACGGCAGGTTTGGCAGGTAAAACAACGTCGATTGGCGATGCATTGGGATTGGCCGTGAAGCGCTTGCAACACGTACCGTCGTCAAGCCGAGTAATCATTTTACTTACAGACGGCGCAAATAATTCAGGTGTACTTCTACCTTTAAAAGCCGCTGAATTGGCGAAAGACGACACGATTAAAGTGTATACCATAGGATTAGGTTCTGAAGCTGATCCACGTGTTATGAATGATCCACTGTTTAATTTCAATGTTGGTTCTGATTTGGATGAAAAAACCCTGCAAGACATAGCAAAAATGACTGGCGGTCGTTATTTCCGCGCAACGGACACGCAATCGCTGCACGGTATTTATAACACGATTAACGAATTGGAAACGGTTTCTCAAGACAGTGCAAGCCTGCGCCCGCAAAAAGAGTATTATGTATGGCCTTTGGCGCTGGCGCTGTTGTTATTACTCTATTGGTTTGGTAAAAAAGCCGAGTTAACATTGCTGCTACGCATAACCAGGAAGGGTGCCGTATGATGGGTGATTTGCATTTTTTACGTCCATGGTGCTTGCTAATGCTTTTGCCGCTACTGGGCTTGTTGTGGTGTTTGTGGCAAAAAAATCCGCGCTTGCATTCTTGGACGGCGGTTTGTGATGCACATTTATTAGCCCATTTAATGCAAAACAAGGGTCGCAGTAAACAACACAGCGCTTTATTGTGTTTGTTTTTTTCTGGATTCTTAATGAGTATCGGCTTGGCCGGCCCAACCTGGGTTCGTTTGCCCGTCCCTTCCTACCATGCGATTCAGCCAAGAGTATTGGTGTTAGACATGTCCGATAGCATGTTGGCGCGTGATTTAAACCCAGATCGATTAACACGTGCTAAATTCAAATTGCACGATCTGTTTAGTCGCCGGGATAGCGGGCAGTTTGGCTTGCTGGTTTTCACCGATGAGCCTTTTGTTGTATCGCCCTTGACGGACGATGCTAACACCATTGACTCCTTACTGGAGACACTGAAGCCGGAGATAATGCCGGTTGGTGGTCAGCGGCTGGACAGCGCACTAAAGCAGGCTTCTGAGTTAATAAGCCAGGCGGGTTTTAGCAAAGGGCAAGTGTTAGTATTAACCGGAAGCACGCCCGATAATGCGGCCGTTAGCATGGCCTCAACACTTCGTAATAAAGGGATAGTGACCTCAATCATGCCTGTTGTAGCAGACAAGGCACGCTTGCCACTATTCAAACCGTTGGCGAAGGCAGGGGATGGGCTGCTGTTGCCATTTTCAGACAGCTCTGATGATTTAACACAATGGCTGAATGCCACCAATAATACCGAGCAACTGGCACTTAGTTCACAAAACGACATCCCCTTGTGGCGCGATGAAGGTCGATGGTTTTTATTGCCGGCACTTTTCCTCTTATTGCCTGTATTTTGGCGTGGTTGGTTACAAAGGATAGATTTATGATAAGGTTTCTTTTGACCTGTTGTTTTTTTATCAGCAATGCGTACGCATTCAGTTGGCAGGATCTGTGGCTTACTCCTGATCAGCAGGCACAGCGCTTTATGCAAGCCGGACAATTTGCTAAAGCGCAAACCTTGTTTCAACAGCCGGATTGGCAAGCCACTGCGGCATTTCGAGCCGGAGATTACAAACAAGCGGCACAACAATTTGCCTCGCGCCACAGCGAGCAAGGGTATTACAATCAGGGTAATGCTTTGGCTAAGCAGGGTCAGTATGAGAACGCTATTCAGGCCTATGATAAAGCTTTAAGCCTCAATCCCTCTAACGACGATGCGACCTTTAATCGCAAATTGGTTGAATCTCTTTTGAAAAAGAATGAAAACAACCAACAGGATCAAGACAAGCAGCCCAACGATAAACAATCTCAAGATAAAAAAGACAGCAACCAGAAAGGCAATGAGGATAAAAACAATCCTCAAAATAACGATTCAAAAGACCGTGAAAAACAAGGCTCAAAAGAGCAGAATGATGATCAACAGAATCAGGAGAGCAACAATCAGGCTGAACATAGCCAAAATGCTCGGCAAGCCGATAAACAAGACAAAAAGACCAGCAAACAAGATAAACAACCCTCTGACAGCACCTCACAGAAAGAGCGTGAAGAACAACAAGCAAAAGAACAATGGCTAAAATTAATTCCAGATGATCCTGGTGGTTTAATGAGAGAAAAATTTCTGCGAGATTACCTTCGCAGACAACGTGGGTGGAGCCAATGAAACGAATATTAGTAATCGTCCTTCTAGTCATTAGCAGTTACGCAGAGGCAACGGTTTCCCTGCAACCTGAATTAACTACAGTACATAAGAAACAAGTGTTTCGGGTTGTGTTAACCAACGATGGCAACGCGTCTTCCGAGCTTCCTGATTTAACACCTCTGCAACAGGATTTTACCATCGTTGGAACGGAGCAAAGTACAAATTACACCATCGTCAATGGTCAAGCTTCTTCAACGAGTCAATGGACTGTATTATTACTGCCTAAGCGAACGGGGCAATTGACTATTCCCGCCATCCGTGTTGGTCAAGAAACAACCCAAGCTTCAAATATTGAGGTTACTGAAGACGATAACGCAACGGTCAATCCTCATTCAGTGGATACGTCAAAAGATGTGATGATGCATGCAACCGTTAGCAACGAACATCCTTATATCAACGAGCAGGTCATTTACACGGTAAAGCTCTACAACAGCAAGAGACTGGTTGATGCGAGTTTTCAGCAGCCTGTCGTCGATGATGCTTTGTTAGTCCCTTTAGGTGATAGTCGGCGCTACCAGACCAGAGATAACGGTCGAATTTATTTGGTAGAAGAGCAACAGTATGCCATTTTCCCTCAAAAAAGCGGTGCAATAACAATTACTGCACCGACTTTCAGCGCCTTGGTATATAACGGTGAGCCTGAGCAAATGAACGTAACGGCTGATAATACCGTCCTTAAAGTAAAACCCATGCCTGCTGATTTTAAGGGCCGTGATTGGTTTCCAGCGAAACAAGTGACCTTGAGCGAGGAGTATGATCGGAGTAGCGCGTCACTAACAGAAGGTAGCACGCTGGTGCGAACGGTAACTTTAAAGGCAACGGGCTTACCGGCGCAGTTATTGCCCGCTCTTAGCATCGCCAGCAGTGGGGATTTTAATATCTATCCCGACAAACCCGTTGAAAGTAATGAACTTCAACACCATGATCTGGTTGGTACAAAAACTGTAAAGGTGACTTACCTGCTGAATCAGCCTGGGAAAGTGCTTATTCCTGCGCAGCAAATAGCTTGGTTTAATACGGTGACCGGGCGTGAGGAAACCGCATCACTTCCTGAATTGAGCATCAACGTGTTAGCAAGCAATAGCGCTGCGGCGCCTGTGGATAAGAGCACTACATTGCCGCTTAAACAAGTAGAGCCGTCTGCAAGCAGCCCTAATCCAACACCCGCGCCGGTCGAGCACAGCAGCATTGCCTGGTTCTTGGCTTACGGCTTCGCTTTAGCCTGGTTGATCACGCTTTTTTTCGTTTGGCAAGGGCCGCGATTGCTTTCAAAACGCCTAGGAAACCGACAGGTGTTAAAGGCAGTACGCGAGGCTTGTTTGGCCAATAATCCTGAATTAGCCAAAGTGGCAATGTTGCGCTGGGCTAGTTGGCAATGGCCTGACGCCACCGTATTAAATTTGGCGGAAATAAATCAAATAATTAACGACTCCGTATTGAAGAAGCAGCTTGATGAATTAATCAAAGCCTTGTATCAACCCAACCAACAGGCATGGAGGGGAGACGATCTTTGGCGTTGTGTTGCTGCTTATAAAGAAACGCCTTCAGCCAAAAACAAGAAAAAAAAGCCTCTCCCACCTCTTAATCCATAGTGTTACTAAGTTGCGCTAGCGCTCGCAAAGACGGGCTCCGTAATTAGTTCGGTACGTTTTCTGGCTCCCTTCTAAAGGCTCGCAAAGACGAGCATCTGCCCCTTTACAACCCAATCTGGGCTTGAAGTTCGTTAAGAGGAGCGGGCAGCGACGAAGCCGGAGACCTTAGTGTCTGTATCTGAGTCGTTGAAGTAGCTCACTGACCAACAACAATTTTCTAGGTTAAAAATAATCATTGTGCTGCATGATGCATTTAGATTAATGCTGCGTTATAATTTACTTACCTGTATACAGATTGTTACTGATTGAATGATTGTTACTCGTGAATAATCCTAGAAAAAATTAGTAATGATAGCTCGGAGTTATTGCGTTATAGTTCTGCTGGCGACTGGTTCAGGGGTATGTTTAATTTAATTTGGAAAGTAAAATGTCTGCGATAGAAACTGGCCACGTCAAGTGGTTTAATGATGCTAAAGGCTACGGCTTTATCAGCCGTGATAATGGCCAAGATGATGTTTTTGTTCACTTTCGTTCAATTGTGAGCGATTCTGGCCGTAAAACATTGGTAGAAGGTCAACGGGTACAATTTACCGTAAGCAAAGGCCCGAAAGGTTTGCAAGCGGAAGAAGTAACCGCCATCTAATCCTGCTGCATCGTTAAGTTCGGCCCTCGAGCTTGCTTTGCGCGTCTTAATCTGCCCCTTCTGTTGCCTTTAGGATGATTGGCATTAAGAAGGGGGGGCTGTTTGATTTCGTCTATGAAAAATTTTGATGTTATTGTAATTGGTGCGGGTGCTGCTGGCCTGATGTGTGCCATTGAAGCGGGCAAACGTGGGCGTCGGGTGCTGGTTATTGATCATGCAAACAAAGTCGGTAAGAAAATATTGATGTCCGGTGGTGGGCGTTGCAATTTCACCAATTATAACATCGAGGCAGAGCACTACCTATCTGCCAATCCTCATTTTTGTAAATCAGCACTTAAACGCTACACGTCCTATGATTTTATTGAGTTGGTTAAAGCCCATCAAATCCCATTTCATGAAAAATCACATGGACAGTTGTTTTGTGACAACAAAGCAACAGACATTGTAGCAATGCTACTACGTTGTGCTGAGCAGTCAAGTGTCGCTGTACGTATCAATTCATCCATTAAGCAAATTGAGAAACGCGGTAAACATTTTGCGATGACGCTTAGCACGAAAGACGTCTTAACTACTCAATCACTAGTCGTGGCAACTGGCGGTTTATCTATTCCGACCATGGGAGCATCCCCATATGGTTACCAAGTAGCTGCACAATTTGGATTAACCGTTCTACCAACCCGTGCGGGCTTGGTACCCTTCACATTACAGCCGGAAGACAAAGAGCGCTTGGGCATTTTGTCAGGTATTTCTTTGTCCTCGCAGGTGAGCTGCAATCATACCAATTTTTTTCTTGATATGTTGTTTACCCATCGAGGCTTAAGTGGCCCTGCAATGCTGCAAATTTCTTCCTATTGGCGTCCTGGGGAACTACTTTGTGTAGATTTAGATCCATCCAATGAGTTGATAAACAGGTTACTGCGACATAAGGCGGAAACTCCTCAACTACGCCTCAAGCAATGCTTAGAATGGGTATTTCCCAAGCGGGTCGTTAGCACTTTTGTAGATGAACAATTGCTGGACTGTGAGCTTCAAGTACTCTCGCAGAAAACAATCAATGACATTGCCCGATGCTTCAAAGAATGGAAAATAAAACCTAATGGGACTGAGGGCTATCGAACCGCTGAAGTGACCTTGGGAGGCATAGACACGCAAGCAATATCTTCACAAACGATGGAAGTAAAGCACATCCCTGGTCTCTATTTTATTGGGGAAGTTCTGGATGTTACTGGGTGGTTGGGGGGTTATAATTTTCAATGGGCTTGGTCGTCAGGATGGGCCGCAGGGCAAGTCGCATAAGCCCTGTAGAATAAATCTTCAATATGGTCCACAATAAGACAATATGTCCAATTATTGGTTTATTATGAAATCTAAAGAAATACACGACGTTGAAAAAAAATGGTCTGAAGCAGGCTTAATGTATGAGCAGTTCTTCGGCAGCCAAATCTTATTCGGTGACTCACCAAACAACAAACCCAGCATTGAACAAATTATCAATGGGGAAGCAACGGCAATTTGGGAAATAGAAAGCCCAGCCCAGATATTGGTTAAAAAAAAGATTGTCATCACCGACTGGTTTTATGCTCAGAATTTGTTCCCAAATAAAACTGTTATTGAACTTTATGAAAAATTACTAAACGCTGGGTTTTTACTCTATGTTTGGAACAATAAGCAACTTGTTCCTGTTCAGGAGGTCAAAAAATTAGAAGCGACACTTAAAAAGACCGCTCCCGTTCAACCAGAAATCCTGAGCGAGGCAATGAAGCAGCAGGGTATCAGCCAAGACGCCTTATTTCTATGTGATACACCAGGAGTGTGTCAACTAGTTAAAACACTTATCGATCCCAAATTCAAGCAACAAATAACTTGGAATAATATCAAGAATCTTCCGCAAATCTATCAAAAGGATTTGCTTGCTAAACTCCCAAAGCTTACGTCATTGCTATTGGTACCTGATAAAAATGATTTAAATGGCGATGGGCTGCCTATAGCATGGCTTCAAAAAATTTCTAATCTTAGGTTTAATAACAATCTACCAGAAGAACAGACCTGGTATGACATCGCGCGCCTTTGCACAAACTGCCCTGGATTGAAAATTCTAGAGTTAAGCTTCTGTGAGGATCTCGGTGAATTTCCAGACGAGTTTGTTTTGCCAGCAACGCTTGAAGAACTGGATGCGGACGGCACCAACATCACCTGGCAGGGTATTGCGCGCCTTTGCAAAAACTGCTCTGGATTGAAAATTCTAGATTTAAGCCGTTGTAAGAATCTCGGCGAATTTCCAGAAAAATTTGTTTTGCCAGCAACGCTTGAAACACTGATTGCCGACGCAACAGATCTCATTTGGCAGGATCTCGCGTGCTTCTATAAAAACTGCCCTGGATTGAAAATTCTAGAGTTAAGCTGTTGTAAGAATCTCGGCGAATTTCCAGAAAATTTTATTTTGCCAGCAACGCTGGAATCGCTGCGTTTGAACTCAGCAAACATCACCTGGCAGAGCATCGCGCACCTCTACAAAAACTGCCCTGGATTGAAAATTCTAGAGTTAAGCTTCTGTAATAATCTCGGCGAACTTTCAGACGAGTTTGCTTTGCCAGCAACACTTGAATCACTGAGTGTGAGGGCAACAAAAATCACCTGGCGGGACATTGCGCGTATTTGCAAGCACTGCCCTGGATTGAAAATTCTAAATTTAGGCTGGTGTGAGAATCTTGGTAAACTTCCAGAAAATTTTACATGCCCGCCAGGTTTGAGAATAATCAGTGATCCTACTCAAATTCCACGCGGATCCCAAGCCTCTTCTCAAAGAGGTCTAGATGGAAAAACAGGCCAAACGAACGATGAGCTTGACGTTAGAACGCTATTTAAGCCTAAAAAAGACGGCATTCCGAAGCTTGAGCATTATCGGCTTGGAGTTTACACGCACATGGATGAGGCAACAAAAAAACTGAAACAAAATCCCCAAGCACCAAAAAAAATCATTGGAGAAAAGTGTCTTTCGCAAAACGGTGTTGATGTTTTTTATGAAAGCAAATTGACGGACGAGTCAACTTATTTTTTAGGGTGTTTCACCTTGGCGCAAGGTATGAATGACTGGGTTGCCCTGCCGTCTCTCACACTAGGGGATAAAATCAATCCCAATGAGATTCAGCTTACGCCGCCTATGCTGTTTGATTTGGCGTATTGTGCTGAAGAGGCCCTGTATTATATCAGGCCAACGACCCCCTTGAGCTCCAGCGTAGTCGTGACTTTTATTGTCGCCGCCCTGGAACCCGCAAACAATATTGCCCCAATAATGCTAAGCCAAGAGCAGGAAAAATCGCTCAAGAGTCTCCAGTTTGATGAAAACGGTAAACTTGTATTAGGCCCTGAGCACGCATGGCTGAATGATGACAACAAACGTCAGGCTCTGATTGCTTATTGCAAAAATTTTAAAGAAAAGAAATTACTGAATCCTAACGCCACTGGCATTGCCCTTGTAAATGAAATACTTCGGGAGCAGGCTGGTCATTGCCGACATAGAGCCCATGTTTTTATAGCGCTTGCCAAAGCTTTCAACCTACCTTGCCGTTATATTAGTAACGACTGTCATGCGTACGTGGAAATCTTGGATAATAAAACACAACAATGGACTCGTGTTGATTTGGGCGGCACCGAGGTTAAATTAAACATCACCCCATTTCAGAAAACGCTTGAAAATAGTACCGATTCTCAAGACAACATCTCTGTTGAGACTATCGACCCTTCAAATCCATTTTGCACCTGGAATACGCAACCCAGCAAAGCCGGCACCTTCCCGGCTTATGCGGATGAATTGCTCCAAGTGGGAGAAAATCTGGACGAAGGCAAGCGCAACTTGCTTTGCACCTTAGCACGCGAACAAATTGATGGGCTGCATGAAGCGCTGCTTGGAAAAGCCAAAGAAAATGGCAAAAAGCTTTATTTTATTCAAAACCTGAATCAAGTTCCTCAACACCAAATTGTCGTTGATAATGAGCAAGGCACCTATCAAAAACAAGACAGTGCGCTCATGGAGTTTTTGCAAAACGCCAAACAAGGTGATGTCCTCTTGGTCAACTGGTCTGATTATCAAGCGCAGCATGTTGGCTTTAATACCATCATGGATAAAGAACGTAAATTAAAAGACAGGCTGATTGATAAAGGCGTTACTGTCATCAGCCTGCTCTCGCATGACAAAAAAGCAGAAATGGGTGAGGATTTTTATTCTCGTTGCCGCGCGGTCAGCAGTATGCCGGCTGCCTTAAGCGCAAGCCCAATAACCATGCCTGAAGTTTCCTCTATGGTCCTGGATAATCCAGAAGACATTTATTTTTATGACGATGACTGGCAGTCCATCATGATTGGAAGGCTGCAGTTAACCCCAAAAGGTTACGCGCACACCCAGGCGCCTTTTATTAAGGCATTGCAGGAGAAGAAAAACCCGCTCGTATTACACAATGCACCTTGGCATCTGCCAGCTTTCCGTGCTTTTATGCGCAGCATAAAATCTCAAGGGGTAATCCAGGCCAACGGTCAAGAATATGCCCTAAACGAGGTTCAACTATACCGCGATGATAGCCCTTATGACTTAACCAAATCACCTATTCAGCCGCTCAATGAAATACCGGCTGAAGAAACCATGTACATTCTGAATCAAAAAAATCGACATGCTTTTTTTGGACAATACTACACAAAAGAGGGCAAATTCATGCTTGGGGAGGGTCTGTTAGCGCAGTGCAAACAGACCAAGAGCAAAATACTCAACGTGCTGTTGACGGAATCGCTGACCAACGGTCAATGGAAAAAGCTGTGCAGCAGTGCACAAGAACATGGGGTGCAAATAAACCTCGCAACCTCCCCTGGCGTTGAACTGCCTCAGGAATTTACCCTGATAAAAGCTATGCAAATTAACCCCACCCAAGCCTCCATACAACTGACCGACGACATTGGTTATACGCTCAAAGATGCAGGAGAAGACACGCTCACCATCCGCATCAATGAAAAGACCACAGCGGCTGATTTGCTTGAGAGAACCAAAAGCACTGGAGAGGGTAAGGAACGTCAATACCATAATCAACCATGCGCCTTGAGCAAGGCCTTGCTTAACGGCAAAACCGTTATTTTGAGCGGCAATCCATCCCCTGCGCTCATGGCCGGATTGGCTTCCTTGTTTTTACCCAATCCCTATCTCTTATTGAATGGCGAGCGCCAAGCGGTTACAGGCCATATCAAGCTGGTCAGCGAAGCCGTTAAAGGGCTTGATTTTGTGAACGTCGAGACGCTGAGCGTCACTCAAAAAGCATGTTGGCAAGCCTTGTTTACAAAATATCCCCAAGACAGCATCAACCATTTAAAACAAGCCTGCGAGGACTTTGTTTCGTTATCTAAACACCCAGCGTTCAACTACACGCAGCTTGACCAAATGCTGGCGCGTATGCAATGGAACCCCAATGCCAACCCTATAAAATCCTTATTGCGTTTGCATCCCGAATACCAACGTCTTAAACCTCTGGCAGAAACAGCGTGGGGAGCGCAAAAACCCGAATCTAAAAGCCGGCTACAAAAAGTCCAGGAAGAACTGGCGCATTCGCCTTATATCTTTCTGGCAGGCAATTCGGGCGTTGGGAAAAGTTATTTTGTACGTAAACAACTTGGAAAAACTTTTAAAATCTGTGTAGGCATGGACAAGATTGGCGATTTTTTAATAAAAGGCGATAAACCCAAATGTTTATTTATAGACGAAGCCAATCTGCTCGATCCTGATTCTCTAGAAATCTTTCAAGGGTTATTTAACGAACCACCGCAATTGCTCGTCAACGGCCAGCTTGAGCCCATACCCGAGGGGCACAAAGTGGTTTTTGCAGGAAATCCAGGGCATTTTCAAGGCCGCCGGGAGATCCCGTTTTTTGCGGAGCACGGACATATCATCACCTTTAAACCATTCAGTGCAGACGAATTGCGTCAGGAAATCTTAAAACCCATTCTGGATATTCTTTACCCACAAACAGCCCAAATCAATGCACTGAAGCCCATGCAAGATATTTTAATTAAAATTTATGAAAAATATGGCGACAAGCTTTCTCTTACCACGCGCAATTTGGAAATGATGGCTTTACGCTGCAAGGGGCTTACTCAAAAAATCATAGGCAACATAAAACAACTTGCTTGTCTGTGTGCTTACGATGAAATTGGTTCACTGATGAATGATAAGGAACGTGCTACATTCCGCAACTGGTGTCAGGAGGAGTTCAATGTCACAGCGGATTTTCTTAAAGACACCAAAAATCACTTTAAAGCAGAAGTTCAATCCATCGGGAAGGGGTTTTTTCTCACGCAATCCAGAAGAAACCCCATTCGTATCCTCGATAATGTGATGACAATCAGGGACAGTAAAATTAAACATCCCGAGTTACAAAAAAAAGGCATCAGCGCTGTGCTCATGGAAGGCGAGGCGGGGATTGGCAAAAGTTTGCTGGCGATAAATTATCTCGAATCAAAGGGGTTTGTCAGCGGAAAAAATCAACCCAATGCAGAAAAAAAATATTATCATTTCACCCCTTCAGAGTCGCTTGATGTCATCAAACAAACGCTGTTTAACGCCTTTCATGAAGGTGCGGTGGTGATTATCGATGAGCTCAATACCTTGCCATTAGAAACGCTGTTAAATGATTACCTTTCTGGCGTGGACGTCAATGGCAGCAAGCCCAACAAACAAGGATTTACCCTGATTGCCACGCAAAACCCCATTACCTACGCCAAACGTCAGCCCTTATCCACGGCATTGCAAAACCGTTTCCAGAAAATCAATCTGAAAAATTACCCGCTCGCAGAGCTCACTGAAATCATGGCGCAACTCTCAAATAGCAACGAGTTTGCAGAAAAACAGGTTCAACAATTCAGCCGGGCAGTTAAAATCGCAGAGGCGCAAAATTTACACCCTAAACCTACAACAAGGCATCTTCTAGTCGAAGGTGAGAAGCATGGAATGAAATAAGGATAGGTAGTCGCAGAATTCCTGATTGTGAGCATTTCAACTTGCGCATTAGCTCAACTTCCTCTAATGTAGAGAAATAAATAAACTTGGATCATGGACCATGTTAATTCGGCCTTTGTTATTGATTTCTCTTGCATTCTTACTGTTGGGCTGCGCGGCAAAAGTAGTTCCTTTGCCGAAGGCTGCAAATAATACCCAACAAGCTCGGCCAATGCCTGCGTTTAATCAAGTGCTAGTTGGGGGGCGTCTGAATGTCACCCTGCGCACGGGCTATTCTCGGCCACAGGTTATATTACACGGTGATCCACGGGATTTAGCACAGGTAGTTACCGTTGTTAAAAACAATACCTTGCAAGTTATCTTAAATCATGGTTATCCAAAATTTGGCGCTGTTTCGGCAGAACTTCGCAGCCGTTATTTAAATTCATTTAGTTATAATGGACGGGGTAGAATTACTGGGCGGCACATCACTTCAACAATGTTGGATTTAAATATTACTAATCCAGAAAGGACTGTTATTGGGGGTAATATTAATTTGCGAAGGCTGGAAGTTAATGGCCCAGGGTATATTGAGATAACAGGCGTTAAATCGCAAAACCTGCAACTTGTTATGTTTGGAAAAGCGCATGTACAGATAGTGGGGGCTGTGAATTTATCAACTATTAATCTCGATGGTGATGGCTGGTTTGGATTGTATTGGGTGAAAAGCAACCAGTTAACAATTCGAGCTCGAGGGAATACCTTTATCCAGTTAGCTGGAGTTTCTAACAAACTGGATCTGGAGTTGTGGGATAGGGCGCGTTTTAATGGCCGTTATTTGCGAGTAGACAGTACGTTTGTTAAAACACACGGCCGATCAGTGGCTGAAATTTTATCACTTGATAAGCAACACTCGTTATCCACTGACGCCAGTGACATTTACTTTTATAACATTCCTGAATACAGAGCTGATTTTATGGCCTTTAATGGTTCAACGCTTGATATGCGGGATTGGAATATGCCTTTGATGGAAGAGTACGATCAATATAATAAATGAAAACCAAAGAAAAAAGATCATTATTTTGAACAAGAGGCAATTGGAAGTTCTTTTTTTGGTCAAATAAGTTCATTAAGAAAAGTAGGCCTCAGGGTGCGGAATGGCAGATTAATCTGAGATTTTTTGGGCGTAGCTGGTCCCTTGATAGAGCGCCAAATTTTGTTGTACACGAAGCAGGATAGTTTCACTGTCGCCATCAATGGGTAACACATGGGCTGAATTATCCAACCAATGAATAGTTGTGTTATTACTAAAACGATTAGCCACCAGTTGTGAGGCGACTACCTCATCATGCCTGCCAAGAAACAGATCCGTTGGGCAAGACGGCAGCTTAAATTTAAATTCGCTGATAAAACTTAACACTTCAATAAGGCTCAGTAATGGCAATTGGCGATAAACGATATCGCAGGTATTAGGGGCGTATAAATTGCCTGCCTCGTTGCGAAGTTGACGGAAACCCAGCCAATGAAGGCCTTTCGCGAGTTTTATAATTTTATTCATTGCAAGATGAAGATCAAGGGCAGGGGCTAATAAATACAAATGACGCAGTTTAAAACACGTAGCAAGGTGGCAAGCTAACAAGCCTCCGAGTGACAAGCCCATCACGTCCACATGCTGGAATTCACCTATCAGATCGGCACAGACTTTCTCAACAAAGGGCATTAATTCAGCGGCCTTCATCCTTGAAAAAACTTCCAGGCTTTTAGCATGCCCAGGGAGTACGGGCACAATAATTGCGTCATAATCACTGATTGATGCGATTAAATGCCTATAGACTGCGGGTGTTGATGAAAAGCCATGTAATAAAAGTAGGGCGTTTTTTTTTCTCCCATTACGTAAATTGACCGGTTCTAAAAGTGCTGCATCTTCTCGTTTTAAGATAGACAACTGCACACCACGCCGCATACACCGAAAATCATCAAGATTCATTAGTTGTCCTTATTAATACTTCTCCATGTTAAGCAGCGCTCTGCTTAGCTCTTCCTTTAGTCCTCGAAGGCGGTGAGAATTACCATACCTATACCCACTCGACTTTAGCCATTTTCGCAGAACCGTTCGCCCTGAGGAGCGTGCGTAGCACGCGTCTCGAAGGGTTATCTCTTAAAAGTTATTTCAATTTTCGTTTAGCATAATAAGTTAGCTTACCCCAATCACCTGAGATCAAAGCTTCCTTCTTTTTTCTGCTCCATTTTTGAATTTTCTTTTCGGCGCTCAATGCCTCTATTCTGGTAGAATATTGCTCTGAGTACACAAGTTTAACGGGTAATCTAGTTGCGGTATAACAGGTTGGAAAAATTTTATTGTAATGCTGGTATAGCCTTGTCTCTAAACTATCAGTATGTCCAGTATAATAGCTGTTATCACTGCATTGAAGAATGTATACCCAAAACATAGGTGAACCCGCCTTTGATTTCCATTACAAAGTGTTGCCAACGCTGACAAACTCATTATCATGTGTTCCGACGAAGAAATACATGGAGTAAGCGCGTTGACAACAGAGATTTTAGCAGTTTTAGCAGCATTTGCATCTGAATTTTCACGACCAACCTGGAAAAATATTCAAATCATTTTGATAGGTGCCATATTATGTCGTGGTCCGCGTCGCGTCAGCAGTGTGTTACGTGTTATGGGCCTCAATGATCCCCTCATTTAAAAAATAAAAAAGCTATATAACCTATTGAAAAAATTTAAAAAAGGATCATTATCGTCATTTTCAAATGAGGATAATGATTTTAAAATGAAAAGTGCATCAGCAAATAAATTAATAAAAATTTCATCAGTAATTGAAGAAATTTACGGAGCGGACTTACATAAAAAGAGACAACAGTCTTTTGCCTATGCTGCAATGGGTTTTTTAGCAAGTGAATCACTTTTTTTACATCGGATAGCAGAGGGTTTAGTTGATACCCGAGGCGGTAATAAAAAGCATGCAACAAAACAAATTGATCGCTTACTAAGTAACAAAGGCGTATCGGTGTGGGATTTATCTGAGCCCTGGGTAAAATATATTCTAGGAAAAAACAAGACTATTATGGTCGCTTTAGATTGGAGTACCTTCTTTGATGATGGCCAATCAATGCTCGCTTTAAACATCGTAACAGGGAAAGGATTATCCACTCCATTACTATGGAAGTCAGTGGATAAAAAACAACTGAAACATAATCGTGCTCGTTATGAGGATCAGCTTCTGAGTCGATTGAAAGCTGTACTACCGGAGGATGTAAAGGTTCTCTTATTAGCCGACAGAGGATTTGCAGACAAAAAATTTTTTCGATTTTTAGAAGAAGAACTTGGTTTTAAATACATTGTACGAATTAAATCGAGCACGACAGTTTTTCATAAGGAAATAAAAAATAAAGCGGCAAATTGGCTTAAGAAAGATGGGAAAATTCTTCATTTAAAAGAAGCCATTCTTACTCTTGAAAAATATCCAATCAAACAATTTGTAGCCGTTCAAGATAAAGGAATGAAAGCGGCTTGGTTTTTGGTAAGTAACGCGGATTTTAAAGCAAGAGAAATCGTAAATAATTACTCAAAAAGATAGAAAATAGAGCCATACTTCAGAGATTTAAAAGATTCAAGATTTGGTTTTGGACTAGAAAGAACACACATTAAATCGTGTGAAAGACGTGACAAGCTTATGCTGATTTTAGCGCTATCTTACACGTTGCTTTCTGTCCTTGGAGAGGCGGGAGAAAAATTAGGTTTTGACAAAAAATTAAAGGTGAATACTGTAAAAACAAGAACTCATTCTCTATTTCGTCAAGGACAGTTTTATTACAAGTTCTTTTTTCACTTTACTCAAGAAGAACAAGATTTATTGATGAATTCATTTCAGGAAACCCTTATACAGCATGACTTTTGGGAAACTTTATTAGATAGCATAAAATGAGGGGATTTTAGAGGTTATGGGCTTGGCATCGATACGTAATTTTTCCAAATATCATCGTGTTTTGAGCAGAGCTGAGTGGGATAGTTTAGCACTGGCTAAAATTTTGCTTGGCCTACTGATCAAGTTACTTCCTGAGTCATGGCCCATCTTAGTTGCTGTTGATGAGACACTAGAGAGACGACGTGGAAAAAAGATCAAAGCAAAGGGACTCTACCGAGATGCTGTTCAATCAACTCAATCAAATGTTGTGACAAGCTATGGTTTGAAGTGGGAGGCCATGATGCTAATTGTACCTCTGCCTTGGTGTAAGCGCTCATGGGCGTTGCCATTCCTAACTGTACTTGCTCCTTCAAAACGATCGAATGAAACTGCAGGTCGCCGCCATAAAACATCATTAGATTGGACGAGACAAATGGTCTGCCTTGTCAATCGTTGGCTTAAACGACAATGGATTTTAGTAGGCGACGGTGCCTATGCCTGTATGGATTTGGCTCTAACCTGTATCAAACTAAAGGTAATGCTTATTTCTCGTTTACGGCTTGATGCACAACTGTATGAGTTTCCTGTGTTTGAAAAGAAAAAACTAGGCCGCAAGCCCATTAAGGGCAAACGAATCCAACTGAAAGAACTACTCAATAACCCAAAACAAGTTTGGCAAACTGATACCATCAATTGGTATGGTGGCGAAACGCGTCAAATCGAATACATTACTTTTGTATGTCTATGGTATCATGCAGGATGCGCACCCGTTACATTACGCATCGTGCTTGTTAAAACACCGG
>Ga0364915_10175_pt2 | contig 20740 bp, 19 predicted proteins | sample ExccelJu500001D4_3_FD_206958 | JGI IMG/M metagenome (GOLD analysis project Ga0364915, IMG submission 206958) | Enriched cells from Trout Bog Lake Hypolimnion, Wisconsin, USA - BchlTB.June25.5000.01.D4 | ecosystem: Environmental > Aquatic > Freshwater > Lake > Hypolimnion/Profundal zone | place... | reverse complement strand
AATCATCAGGCAAAACCCAAAAACATTGGTGTTATTTGAACAAAGTGAATTTGCTCTCTACTCAATTCATCAGGAGTTATTGGCAAAACTGGAAAGCATGAGTTTGTCAGGCTTAAACCACTCCATTGGGCTGCTACCGGTCTTGGGATCTATTCAAGACGAACAATTGGTTGATCAGGTGCTGGATACAAATCGACCAAATACGATCTTTCATGCGGCAGCTTACAAGCATGTTCCCTTGGTTGAGGAAAATTTTGCCCAAGGTATTCAAAATAACGTATATAGCACCCGGATAGTGGCAAAAGCCGCTATGAAATTCCAAGTAGCCAATTTTGTATTAATTAGTACCGATAAAGCAGTAAGACCCACTAATGTGATGGGGGCATCAAAACGTTTGGCGGAGATGGTATTGCAGGCCTTGGCCAATTCAGACCTTTCATCAAAAACCACTTTTTCAATGGTGCGCTTTGGTAATGTGCTTGATTCTTCTGGTTCGGTGGTCCCTTTATTTCGCAAGCAAATTAAAAATGGCGGCCCTATTACCGTTACCCATCCTGAGGTAACGCGTTATTTCATGACTATTCCCGAGGCTGCTACTTTGGTGATTCAGGCTGGAGCAATGGCTAAAGGCGGGGATGTCTTTGTTTTGGATATGGGTGAACCCGTCAAGATTATGGATCTGGCTAGGCATATGATTGAGCTATCGGGGTTGGAAGTGCGCTGTATAGACAATCCTGAGGGTGATATTGAGATTGAAGTCACTGGACTACGCCCAGGGGAAAAGCTCTATGAAGAGTTATTGATCGGTGAAAATCCGCACCCCACTGATCATCAAAGAATTATGAAAGCCAATGAGCACTTTTTGCCGCTACCAATTTTGGAGCAAAAATTAGAGGCCTTAGGGCAAATTTTGCACTCTTGTAATGCTGGAGAAATCAGGGTGCGACTACAAGAGTTGGTGGATGGGTATGTGCCAGCAACTCATTGATTAGTGGGTTGGGTAAGGGTGTTGAAGGGTATTGGCCTCCTTATCCCTCACTTTGATCTCATTATATTCAAGGATTTAAGACTTTTTTATAGGCTTTACCACCTCTCAATTCGTTATAATCTTTGTCAATAACAGGATTATTCATTTAGGGGTTACTTTGATTTTTAATGGTTGGTCGCAACTTACAAGGAAACTTTTGTAAATGACTGATTTAATTGAAATTAATCCCAATATAGATGTTTTAGATCAAGTAGCTTCCTGTTTCTTGGAATCACTAAGTTGAATTCGGATCCCATACCCTCCTCACCCTTGATTGCCATATTGCTCTGTACCTACAATGGCGAGGAATTTTTAGCTGAGCAGCTCGATTCCTATGAGATCCAGACCCATAAAAATTGGGTGTTGATAGTCAGTGATGATGGCTCAACAGATGCTACGCTCCAAATTTTGCAAAAATATCAAGCTAAATGGCCCCTTGGAAAAATGACCATTCGCAAGGGGCCTCAAAAAGGTTTTTGCCAGAACTTTCTATCATTGGCATGTCATCCAGATATTCAAGCAAGTTATTACGCATTTTCAGATCAAGATGATGTTTGGCTCCCTGAAAAGTTAACGGCCGCCCTACAAATTATTATTGCCAATCAAAATATCTATGTCCCTTTTATGTACTGTGGGCGTACTCAATACGTAAGCGATCAATTGAAGCCATGCGGCATTTCACCACTTTTTATTTTTCCTCCCAGCTTTCGCAATGCCTTAGTTCAAAGTCTTGCAGGTGGCAATACGATGGTATTTAATTTGGCGGCGAAGCTTCTTATTGAAAAAGCTGGCCCAGTTAATGTGCCCTCCCATGACTGGTGGGTATATCAAATCATCTCGGGAGTAGAGGGTGATGTCTTTTATGATTCCGTGCCATATCTCTGGTATCGTCAACATCACGGCGCCTTGGTGGGCGGGAATAATTCCTTCTCAGCCAAGGTTGAGCGGGTGATGATGTTGTGGCAAGGTCGCTTTCAGTATTGGAATACACAAAACATTGCTGCTTTAAAGGAAGTAAGTCACTTACTGGTTAAGAACCATCAAGAGATATTGAGGTTATTCGAGTCGCTTAGGAATGCTCGCTTAAAAGACCGTTTTCGTTTAATGGAAATTTGTGGCTTATATCGTCAGACTCGTCGTGGAACTTTTAGCTTGTTTCTAGCGGCTTTATTTAAGAAGATTTGATGCAAAAATTTTCATCCTCCCCCAAGGAGATGTTTGCGAGTATTTGGCGTAACCGTGAATTAACCTCAACCTTAGTAAGGCGTGAGGTTTTGGGCCGTTATCGTGGATCTATTATGGGTATTCTTTGGTCCTTCTTTAACCCTGTTTTCATGTTGACCATTTATACCTTTGTGTTTAGCGTTGTATTTAAAGCCCGCTGGAGTGGGGGAGGCGACTCCAAAACAGAGTTTGCCTTAGTTCTTTTTGCCGGGTTAATTGTTTTCAACCTTGTTGCTGAATGCGTCAATAAGTCGCCTGGATTAATTCTGAGCAATGTAAATTATGTAAAAAAAGTGATATTTCCTTTGGAGATATTGCCTGTGGTTTCATTGGGGGGCGCTCTTTTTCATGCTTTAATAAGCTTGGCAGTTTGGTTGCTTGCCTACTGTATTTTTTTTGGAGTGCCTCACTTAACCATATTACTGGCGCCTTTGGTAATTATTCCACTCTTGTTTTTTATTCTCGGGATAAGCTGGATTCTCGCTGCTCTTGGTGTTTATATTCGCGATGTTTCACAATTTGTAGGAATGGCAATGACGGTCTTAATGTTCTTGTCCCCAATTTTTTACCCCATTACAGCCATTCCTGAAAAGTATCGGTTTTTTATTGAGCTAAATCCTATTTCCCCGGCTATTGAGCAAATTCGTGAGGTGCTTTTTTGGGGCGATGTCCCCAATCTTCAAATTTGGACTGGATATTTGTTGGTCTCTTTAGTAGTGGCATTTTTGGGGTTTGCTTGGTTTCAGCAAACCAGGAAGGGTTTTGCTGATGTCCTCTGAGATTGCTATAAAAGTCGAGGCTCTAAGCAAGAGTTACCAGATTTACGAGAAGCCCCATGATCGTTTAAAACAATCAATTTTTACAAGATTAAATCGCTTATTTGGAAGACCCCATAAGGAATACTTTCAAGAATTTTCTGCTCTTAAGGATGTTTCTTTTGAGGTTAAGAGAGGTGAGACGGTGGGGATTATTGGGCGAAATGGCAGTGGTAAATCCACATTACTCCAAATGATCTGCGGGACCCTTAATCCAACGCAGGGATCAATTCAGGTAAACGGTAGGGTGGCGGCCCTTTTAGAGTTAGGAGCAGGGTTTAATGCTGAATTCACTGGAAGAGAAAATGTTTTTACCAATGGAGCTTTATTGGGTCTATCAAGAGAAGAGGTAGAGCAAAAATTTGATGCAATCTTGGCTTTTGCTGATATTGGCATGTTTATTGATCAGCCTGTTAAAACATACTCGTCCGGTATGTTTGTACGCCTTGCATTTGCAATTGCAGCAAATTTGGATCCTGATGTCCTAATTATTGATGAAGCTTTGGCTGTGGGTGATATAGCTTTTCAAGCAAAATGTATGGGCCGCCTCAAGGCATTAACAGACCAAGGAACCACAATATTATTTGTCAGTCATGATCTGGGAAGCGTTCGGAATTTGTGTCAAAGAACATTATGGTTAAAAAATGGGATACCCATTAAATTTGGACCTTCAGCTAATGTGGTTGATTCGTATGTGAGGGATATGAATATTGAAATTAATCATTCGATATCAGCTGTGTCACAAATAGCTAATATTTATCACGCCGACTCTCAGGAATCTTACCTTCCATTTTCAGAGGCTCATAAAATATATGGAAATGGTCAGGCCACAATACTCGATGCAGTCTTAATAAATCCTCAGGGAGAATATATCGAGATTATGGAGCTTCATGAGCCGTTTAAGATTCGATTGGTAGTGCGTGCAAATGAGGACATAGGGAGGCCGGTAATAGGTTATGCATTTAGAGATCTTAAGGGTAATCAGGTTATCGGGGCCCTTACATCGAATTTCCCCACGCTTAATGTCCCATCATTTTCTAAAGGCGATGTTTATTGTGTAGAAATTCAAGGAGTAAATAAGTTAACGCAGGGGGCTTATGCATTGGTTGTAGCGGTTGAAAATATAGTTACCCAAAATTTGGTTCATGAATATTTAGAGGTTGTGGAAGGCGCTCGGATTTTTAGGAGTACTTACGGACCAGATGTAAGCAATATATTTCCTGCATTTGTTTGGCAGGATGTAGATATCTCCTTCCAAAAATATCTAGGGGGTTAAGTTTATCTTTCTTAGACCGTGCTTATTAGACTGACTCTTTGAATTCTAATTTTTAGGACTTGCCAAATGAAAATTGTGCTGTTGGGAGCGGGTGGTACTGGCGCTTCTTTTGCTATTGCTTCGAGAATTAGGGCTAACTGGGGTGAAAATGTTAGACTCATATTGACAGACATTTACGATGAGCATTTAGTTGCGACTTCTTTATTGGCGGATAAGTTTTATAAAGTTCCTTATGTGAGTGACCCTTCCTACAGTCGGATAATAGGAGATATTATTCTTAGCGAGGGAGTGCAGACATACATTCCAATACTTAATGATGAGATCATTCTTGCAGCAAATCTTTCACGGGAAAATAAGCTTAATCATGTTGATTTTTGGAGTTCTGATATATATGCCTCATGCATTGATAAGATCTTTGCTGATTCATGGTTAAAAAAAATTGGGGTTAGAACACCTCTAAAAATTAATTTATCCGACCTTAGTGGTGATTCTGGCCCATGGTTTTCTAAGCCCAGAGATGGCTTTGGTAGTCGAGGAGCCGCAGTTCTTACTTTAGATGAGGCAATCAATTTAAAGCTAGACTTGACATCTAACTTTTTGATTCAAGAGCTTTGTAGGTCTCCTGAGATTACGGTCGATAGTTTTTATGATGCTAGCGCAGATACCGGTTATGCTTATTGTCGGGAGCGACTGGAAATAAAGTCAGGTGTTTGTACTAAGGCGCGGTTATTTGCAGATCCGGAGTTGACTGATTTCTCAAGAAAGATAGGAAAAGCTCTCGGGCAACGTGGAACGATTTGCTTTCAAGTGATGAAAAGTAATGAGGGCTGGGCCGTTACTGATCTTAATTTGAGGCCGGGGGCCGGAACATCGATGACATGCTCGGCTGGTTTCGATGTTATTGCGGCTGCCTTTGCATGTCGTAATGGTGATGATTATTCCAAATTTATAAAGCCATTAGAAGCTTCCGAAGAGTTTTTTATTGCTCGCCAATACTCAGACTTTGTAACGCTTCGCACTTTATGAAATTTGCGTTTGATCTTGATGGTACGTTAATCACTGCACAGAATAAGCAGGTATTTTTATTGCTGGCGATAGCATCGCGGTATGGCATTCCCCTCAGTGCAGTTTATATTTGGGAGAGGAAGCGCGCTGGCCTATCAAATTTTGAAATTCTGAGTGAGTTTGGGGTGGAAAATAGACTGGCTCAGATGATATCAATAGGCTGGTTAAGTGAGATTGAGACGGCATATTGGCTTAATATGGATACGCTTTTCGCTTGGGTGCCTGAGATATTGCTTGCTTTAAAACGGCTTGGGTTTGAGTTGATTTTAATTACCAGTCGGAATAATAAATACTTAATGAGGCAGCAAGTTTATCGGTTGGGCCTGAATAATTTTTTCCAAAATATTTTTTGCGTTTCACCAAAAAATGCAGTGCTGGAAAAGTCTAAAATTCTGAATCAAGTTGGTGCGAAATTTTTTATTGGTGATTCTGAGATAGATTTTGAATCTTCCTTTCTTTCTAAGGTTCCTTTTTTTGGAGTTACTACTGGGCAAAGATCTGAAGAGTTTTTGAGATTATATGGAGTTGAAAATATAAGTAGTTCACTGGATATTGCGGTGAATAATGCGATTAACTTGATAAAATAAAAACCTCTGAATAATTTAAATTTTTTAGATTATTAATTAAAATATAAACCACATGATAATAAGAAAGTCTTGTATGAAAAATCAGGAAAGCAATAGATTGGATTTAATCGCCAAGAATTCACTTTATGCAGCCGGGGCAAATGCAATAACAATTTCTTATAGTTATGAAATTTTTAAACGTTTTTTTGTCAGTGGGTCAATTTTGGAATTGGGTCCAGCTGAAGGTTTAATGACAGATAAGATCGTTACCTTGGGAAGATGCGTAACCTGCGTTGACGGGTCAAAATTATTTTGCGATAGCATCAAGAGTAGACATCCTAGTATTGAGGTTATTAATTCACTATTTGAGGATTTTAATCCATCGGATAATTATGACAATATTGTCTTAGGACATGTTCTGGAGCATGTCGAGGATCCTGTTGCAATTTTAGACTTGGTTAAAACATGGTTAAAGCCAAATGGTATTGTTTTGGCAGCAGTTCCAAATTCAAGGTCTTTGCATCGGCAAGCTGCCACTATCATGGGAATGCTTGAATCTGAAAATTCTCTAAATAGCTTAGATTTACATCATGGACATAGAAGAGTGTTTAATCCAGAGGATTTTAGAAAAATATTTAGAGATGCCTCCTTAAAGATTAATTATTTCGGTGGTTATTGGCTTAAACCTATCTCTAGTGGGCAAATTGAAGAAAGTTGGAGCGACCAAATGCTACACGCATTTATGGTTTTGGGTGAGCGTTATCCAGATATTGCGGGTGAAATATATGTGGTGGCATCAAAATAAAAGTGAGTTTTAGGATGGTATTAAGGGGTAATTGAATATAATCTACCGCTAAAGTCTAAAATTAATTTCCCTGAATTTTGGGTTAATTTTTTGGGGAATAGATTGGTATGTCTAAAGCTATTCCATTTCAAATTTTAACTGCGTTTAGTGACTTAACTGAAAATTATAAGGTGCCAATATTAAATTGGCTGGCATTATTAAACATTTCTTTGTATTGCCCTGATTAAATATTTTATGAGTTGTTTTCACATTATTGAAAATTAATAACTTATGAGGTTTATTGATAAAATTTTTACAGTAATAAAATAACCAAATTTTTTTCATAAAAACCATATTAAAACTACTAATAAGTAATTTTTCCCCCTATGTAAATCTTTCAAATGTAATGTCTTTAATATTGCTTGAAGTAAAATAGCTTGAAATTCTAGCTTCAGGAAATAAATTGCGATGATATCTGCATGTAAATTAATAGATTTGCCAAAAATAACTGATCCGAGAGGTAATTTAACTTTTTTGGAGGGGTCTATTCATTTACCTTTTGATGTAAATCGCGTGTTTTATCTCTATGATGTGCCTACAGGGGCCAGTAGGGGGGCTCATGCACACAAAAAGCTAGAGCAATTTCTAATTTGCCTTTCGGGAAGTTTTGATGTTGAGGTTGATGATGGTATTTCCAAAGCCACCATTCATTTAAATAGACCTTGGAAAGGTCTTTATATTCCGCCCATGATTTGGGCTGCTGAAGTTAATTTTGATCCAGGTAGCGTTTGTCTTGTATTGGCTTCTGCCAAATTTGATGAAACGGATTACTTCAGAAACTATGAAGATTATTTAAGAGACAGGGCGACGCCTTAGTATGAATGTTCCATTTTTAGATCTCAAATCTTCTTACGAGGAATTAAGGGGTGAAATTGATACTGCCGTCCAGCGTGTCCTTGCCTCTGGTTGGTATGTACTTGGAGATGAAGTTGAGTATTTTGAAATTGAGTATGCGCAATATTGCAGCGTTAAATATTGTATAGGTGTTGGTAATGGATTGGATGCACTGCATTTGGCTTTACTGGCTCTGGGTGTTGGTATTGGTGATGAGGTCATTGTTCCTTCAAATACATATATAGCAACATGGCTGGCAGTTAGTCACTGTGGGGCAATCCCAGTTCCGGTTGAGCCAAATGCAAATACCTACAATATGGATATTGAGAAAATTGAGGCTGTAATTACCAATAGAACAAAAGTGATATTGCCCGTACATCTGTATGGGCAGCCTGCTGACCTAGGTCCCATACTTGCCTTGTCAAAAAAATACAACCTAAAAGTACTTGAGGATGCAGCACAAGCACATGGTGCTATTTATAAGGGGCAACCTATTGGGGGGCACAGTGATGCTGTGGCTTGGAGTTTTTACCCGGGAAAAAATCTAGGCGCTTTTGGTGATGCTGGAGCAATAACAACCAACTCCCCTGAAATTGCTGAGCGTATCAGTATTTTGAGGAATTATGGATCTAAGGAAAAGTATATTAACGAAAAATTGGGTTTTAATAGTCGCCTAGATCCAATTCAGGCTGCGGTGCTCAGGGTTAAGTTGAAGTATTTGAGTCAGTGGAATATGCGTAGATTAAAAATAGCGGAAATATATTTAAAGGAGCTTTCGGGAGGCAATCTTACTCTTCCAGCGTTGGATTTGAATACTTTACATGCCTGGCATCTTTTTGTTGTAAAAAGTGAGCAAAGAGACTTTTTGCAATTAAAGCTTAAGAATGATGGGGTAAATACTTTAATTCACTATCCGATTCCCCCTCACCTGCAGAAGGCATACCATTACTTGGGTCTTGTTAGAGGAAGTTTTCCAATTGCTGAGCAGATGGCAGATCAGTGTTTAAGCTTGCCTATTGGCCCACATATGGATCGCCACATGGTAGAAAACGTTTGTAAAATCTTGAATAAGTCCGCCCAATAATGTCTATTAATAGGCCTACATTTACCTCTATAAGTATCTTAGAGAGAGAGCTTAAGAAGTTGATTGAGAAGAAAAAAATTCAATCTGCGCTTGATTTAATTAAAGAGTTTGTTGAAAGCATTATAAACAACTCGTTATCAGTTGCTAAAGTTTTCGCGAGTAGGGAGCTAGATGAGCTGTGTGGAGATATTGGAAAGGTTGTTGCTAAAGGATTTGTGGAATCTATTAATTGCCCAGCAATAAAAACTGGGACGGTAATACTAGTTAGTGAATTTGTTGCTACAGGTGGACATATTGAAATAATTAAAGACATTATCAGGCTAAGGTTATCTCCTAGTCCAGTCACACTTATTGTTACAAATTTGTTTGACCGTGTCGATTATACGGCCTTTAAAGCATTTGATGAAAATTTTGATGTCAAGGTAGAGGTTGTCCCCAACTCCCCCTCGGACAAACGCCTAGATTGGCTTTTTAAACGTTTATATGGTTTAAGTCCCCCAATATTAAATACAGACTCTGTACCATCATATTCAACGGCCTTAGCAAAAGCATCTGCAACATCCCCTACATAAACATAATCTCTAATAACGCCACCATCACCCCAAATTTCAATAGGTTCTTGGCGAAGTGCTTTACTTAAAAAAACACCCACAGCGCCTTGTGCTGTCTCCACTCTTTGACGCTCTCCATATGGATTGGCAACCCTCAAAATAGTAGCTTTGATACCATGCAATCCTTGGAATAAGAGCAAGTATTTCTCAATCGCTAATTTAGTAATCCCGTAAGAAACAGTTGGGTTGGTAGGGTGCTCCTCATCCAATGGAGTATAGATGGGCTTACCATAAACAGTCCCCCCAGATGAAATAAAAATAATTTTTTTAATTCCCTTAACCACCATTGAATTAAGTAAATGTAATGTTGATATTACATTTGATTGCACATCAAAAACTACGTCCTCATTTGAACCTCTTGGTAGCGTACTGGATATCAAATGCATAACAACATCTACGTCATCAATAAAAGCCTCAATGTCATGTTCACTTGAAAAATCGCCAGTGACCCACTCAACACTCTCATCCATAGAAAAGGTTCTGTAAGGCTCTATTCTTGGGCGCTCAAATACCTTTATTTGATAACCTTCCTTAAGTAGACGATCGCAAATAGTCGACCCTATAAATCCTCCACCCCCAAAAACTGCGATTTTTTTCTTATTCATTTAGCTTTTAGTCCAAAGGTTATCAATGCTTCACATCACAATGATCTAAAAAATCATAATATGCCTTGCTAAGACCCTCATCTAAAGCCACTTGCGCCTTCCAGCCCAACTGATTCAGCTTCGAAGAATCCATCCACTTTCTAGGAGCACCATCTGGCTTACTAGTATCAAAGTCAATTTTTCCCGAGTAGCCTGTTGCCTTTGCCACGGCTCTTGCAAGCTCTGCAATTGTGATGTCAGATCCATAACCCACATTGAGATGGCTTTGCATAGGCTCGGTTTGAGAGTTGTAGGCGGCTTTATTTAACTCCATGACAAATATTGATGCGGCAGCCATATCATCGACGTATAAAAATTCGCGTTTTGGAGTCCCCGTTCCCCAGATAACTACATCTAGCGCATTAGTAACTTTAGCCTCATGAAAACGTCTGATGAGCGCTGGAATGACATGGCTATTTTCTGGGTGATAATTATCACCTGGACCATACAGGTTTGTAGGCATCACCGAACGATAATCAACCCCATGTGAGTCGCCATATTGGCGATTGTAGCTTTCACACATCTTTATGCCCGCAATCTTAGCAATCGCATAGGGCTCATTTGTGGATTCTAGCCTTCCAGTGAGGAGTGCATTTTCGCTCATAGGTTGAGGAGCTAGCTTGGGATAAATACAACTTGAACCTAAAAACAAAAGCTTCTTCACCCCACCAACAAACGCATGATGGATGACATTAGCTTCCATCATCAAGTTTTGATATATAAATTCTGCTGGAAAGGTATTATTTGCATGGATGCCGCCTACTCTTGCGGCGGCCAGATACACCTGATCAGGCCTCTCCTCTTCAAAGAAAGCCTTCACTGCCACTTGATCAGTTAAATCCATCTGCGCATGGGTGCGAGTAATGATATTCGTATAACCTTGCGCCTGTAAATCACGCACAATGGCAGAACCAACCATACCGCAATGGCCTGCAACGTAAATCTTTTGGTTAAAGTCAATTGACATATGATTTAATTTTCCTTACCAACTGCAACTGAATAGCCATGCTTTTCTAGTAGGGCGTGTTGCTTCGCTTTATCTAAATCACTAGCCACCATCTCTATAATCATTTGATCCAGAGTTATCTCCGGAACCCAGCCGAGCTTTTCTTTGGCTTTCGCTGGGTCCCCCAACAGGGTTTCCACTTCTGTGGGTCGATAATAGCGTGGGTCGATCTGAATGATCACATCGCCCACTTTTAACGCAGGAGCTTTATCGCCCTCAATAGAAGCAACAATGGCTTTTTCATTTTGGGCAGTGCCTTCAAACTTGAGAGTAATACCCAATTGTTTTGCGCTGCGTTTAATAAATTCACGCACAGTGAACTGCACACCCGTTGCAATGACAAAATCTTCCGGCTTTTCTTGTTGCAACATCAACCACTGCATGCGTACATAGTCCTTGGCATGGCCCCAGTCACGCAAGGCATCTATATTACCCATAAAGAGGCATTTCTCAAGGCCTTGTGCGATATTGGATAAACCACGGGTGACTTTACGAGTTACAAAGGTTTCTCCACGGCGCTTAGACTCATGGTTAAAGAGGATGCCGTTACAGGCATAAATGCCATAGGCTTCACGATAGTTTACTGTAATCCAGTAGGCATACATCTTGGCCACAGCGTATGGACTACGTGGATAAAACGGGGTTGTTTCTTTTTGTGGAATCTCTTGCACCAAACCATAGAGCTCAGAAGTTGAGGCTTGATAAAAACGTGTTTTCTTTTCCAGACCCAAAATGCGAATTGCTTCAAGCATACGCAACGGCCCGATTGCATCAACATCGGCCGTGTACTCTGGAGACTCAAAAGAGACCGCAACATGAGACTGCGCGCCCAAGTTATAGATTTCATTGGGCTGCGTTTGCTGGATGATGCGCACTAAATTACTGGTATCAGTTAAATCACCATAATGAAGAATCAAATCTGGGTGATTCATATGGGGATCTTGGTAAATATGATCAATGCGGTCAGTATTAAACGATGAGGCTCGGCGCTTGATGCCATGAACAATATAACCTTTTTCTAAAAGGAATTCAGCAAGGTAAGAGCCATCTTGCCCTGTGATGCCGGTAATGAGGGCAACTTTTTGTTTGCTCATATTGATTCTTTATATTTCATCTTAATTATTAATATTTATTAGCTATTTAATATGGGTTACTTCAATCGCTTATTTAGCTTCTGCCATAAGTATCTTCAAACCGGACGATATCGTCCTCGCCCAAATAACTTCCAGACTGCACTTCAATAATCTCTAGGGGTGTTTTTCCAGGATTGACCAAACGATGAGTTTGTCCTTGTGGGATATAAGTGCTTTGATTCTCAGTCAAGAGTAGCACTTGATCTCCATTAGTAATTTCCGCCGTACCTTTAACCACAATCCAGTGTTCAGCGCGATGGTGATGCATTTGTAAAGATAAGCTAGCACCTGGTTTTACCTGAATACGTTTGACCTTAAAACGTTCACCTTCATCCACACTGTCATACCAGCCCCAGGGACGAGATACCTTGCGGTGCAAATTCTTTTCTTCGCGCTTTTGCGCTTCTAACTGTCTAACAATACTTTTAACATCTTGACTATTTTTTCTATCGGCCACAAGAACAGCATCAGCAGTCTCCACGATTATGAGATTTTCAACACCGACGGCGCTCACCAAACGACTACTTGCATGGATCAGTGAATTCTTAGAATTAGCCAGTAAAGTATCACCACTGGTAACATTACCTCGCTCATCTTGTTTGCCCACTTGCCATACCGCATCCCAGGCGCCCAAATCATTCCAGCCAGCGTCAAGCTCTACCATCTTGATTGGAAATATGCTGCCTGGGCATTTCTCAATCACTGCATAATCGATTGACTCACTTGGAATTGCTTCAAAGGCAATTTCATTAGGGCGCACAAAAGCAGCGTCGCCAGAATAATCTTGCGTTTTGGCAACCCACGCCGCGTTTGTAGCGTCAAAAATGTCGGGACGGAATAATTTTAAGGCAGCTAACCACACGCTAGCTTTGAGCACAAACATACCTCCATTCCAAAAATAGCCTCCCTCGGCTAAATATTGCTTAGCAGTAACCTCATTGGGCTTCTCAACAAAGCGTTCAACGGTATAGTCATTTTCTAGAGTATTTGATTTGGCGACTTTGATATAGCCATAACCGGTTTCTGGCGCAGTGGGAGTTATTCCCAAAATAACAATTGCACCTTCTCTAGCAATCGCAATACTCTTAGCCAGCGCTTTAGTAAATGCCACAGGATTGGTAACCGTTTGATCTGCCGGTGTCACCACTAGAATTGAGTCACTGTTAATGTCGATTACATTATTCGCATGATCTTGCGCATACAATGCAGCAAGAGTTAATGCTGGCGCAGTATTTCTTCCAAAAGGCTCTAATAATAAGGTTGCTTGAATCGCTTGTGAGCCATTTTTTAATTCACGCAATTGATCAAGCGCTAAAAAACGATGCTCCTCATTTGTGACAATTACGGTTCTATCTAAGGTAATCTCTTTGCTACCAATCGAATGAATACGGTTAATAGCTTGTTGAAATAAGCTTTGATTTGAGCCGTCGCCAGAGAGCACTAAAAATTGCTTAGGGAAGCCTGAGCGGGAAAGTGGCCAAAGACGGGTGCCGGAACCTCCACAGAGAATAACGGGAATGATATTCATGGTTTTTTATTCTGAAAAATATAATTACTATTATAAATGGTTCCGATCATTCGGTTTACTTCCTTTATTTATCAAATAAAAGGGCAACCCAAGAAGCCTAGAAAGCATCCCAAAAAATTGAAATACCAAACCAATTAATGCGCCATTACTGATTAATAAGGTTTTTGAAAGAATGTATTCGAATGCAAACGTACCAACACCAAAACCACCAGCAATGCCAAAGATGCCACAGAAAATAGCTATTGGAAATACCACTAGCCCTTTTATTGGGTTAATTTCTTGCCCTAGTGAATAGCTAATTGCTAGTAATGAAAAACACCAGAATAGATGGTTCAAAACTGACAAAGCAAGTGAGCATAAGAAATATTTTGGATTTTTTCGGAGCGCATTAAAAGATCCTATTAATTGCAAAATACGCTTTCCCACGCTATGTGAGGATAAAAACTGGTTAACTCTCACGCTATGATAGACGGTATTGGACCCCAGTATTCTAAAAAAAATTAATGGTCCAAATCCCAAAAGAAAAGAGAATCCAATAATCTCTTTTTTTGAACCTAAATCCCCTAAATAAGACCAACCGAGAATTGAGGCTAAACAAGCTAATATAAATAACCCTAGAAGGCCAATAACCCTATCAAACCCAACTGCCATAATTCCAGATAGTCTTGATCCAGGACCCACAAACTTAGTAACATAGGCACCCTTAATGACATCACCGCCATTCGAACTTGGCATCATCAGGTCAAAAAAAGCACCAATCATCGTCCAACGTAAAGCCACATGATATGGAACGATAATATTTTGGCTTAATAAAATAATTAGAAATCTATACGCCACTATAAAAAATGGCGGTATAGTCAAGCAGAAGGCCAAAACTAGCCATGGCCAACGATTTTCCAAATTTGGAATAGATAATAGATTGAGCTTATTAAAATGGATTAATGCCCCAATCACACCCAATGCAACAATAAACTTAAAAGGAGTAGAAGATAAAAACCTAAAAGACCTTAAATTTCGCAAAGTTAGCGCCATTAATCTGCGCGCCCAAGTTCGTACCATAAATAAGCCAATAATCTCTTTCCTGTTGGCCATATTTTAAAGTGGGTTTCTCCATATCCCCTTGGCAACTCCTTAGTTGGAAACTCAATGCGCTTAAGCTTTAACTTATAGCTTCTAACAACCATCTCCACATCGATTGATAGGCCCGTATCAAGAACCCTCATTTTCGCAAAGGCATCGCGCTTCCAACCCTTAAAGCCATGCAATACATCGCGAGGTATATTTCCTTCGCGACGCCAAATAAATGCCACTAAATATGCAAGGCTAATTACAGCCCATTTGCGTGGACGAAGAAAATGGGCATCCTCCTCATTGATAGAGCCCGGCAATTGCCTGCTAGCAATTACTAAGTCATAGCCAGAAATAAATAATGGTCTAAATTTAAGAACATCTTCAGTTGGTAGAGTGCCCTTGGCAAAGAAAACAACAACTGCATCTCCGGAAGCTACTTTATTAGCATGAACGTAAGCAGCATTCAATCCACGTTTTGGTTGAGCATAAACCGCTATACCTTGAGACTCTAAGTATTCAACAGTTCCGTCAGTGCTACCACCATCCACCGCAATGAATTCATAAAAGTCGTTACGTGGTAGCTTGGGTACATCCAGCCTACATCCCTCAAGCTCATTCCATACAATTAAACAAAGTGTAGTTTTCAAGAATGAACTCCTTTGGAGAGTTTATGAGCCAAATGGAGAGCTTGATCAACTGCTACATCTGAATTCATATGCTCCCAGGTGCCCCATCGACCAAGGCCAACAATAGAATGCTTTTTGGCCCAGCTTAATATATTCTCAACTGCAGCAGGCTTTTCGATTGTATTTATTGGATATGCAAACTCATTGTGAAACCGAGCCTTACTCTCTTTCAGTTCAGGCGAACGCTTCGAATTGGTTTCCGTCCAATAACCACGTGAACCGGTCGCAAAATTAGATCTCAGCAATATGCGATGATAAGAAAGAGATTCATTAGGCTCATATATCCAATGGGATTTATTATCGAGCGTTTCAGGCATGTAATCTATATCAATTGATGCATTTTGCAGAAGGCCGATAGATAGACTAATTTCAGTAGGTAAAACACAATACTCATTCCAGTGAATCCACGGAATCGATGTGATGAGTGTTTCATAGTGAATTTCATCATTGATTATACGGTTTTCAAAGTCTAGTGATTTTATGCTGTAACTAGTTACTAAAGATTCGCCTAAAGCTTCGCCCATCCTTCGCCAAACTTCGCCATAGCCAAATTTTTTCGGGTATAGGAATGTTCCATGGGCAGGCAAAGAGCCCATAGGCCTACCCTCTAAACAACTTAATAATGTTTCCCTAAAAGAAACATTCGGTAGCTTATATAGCCAATAGGTGCCCAAAGCATCTGGATCCATTGACCATATCTTTCTGTTGTAAGGCAGCATATAATCTTGAGAAATACGGTTGCCAAATTTCCAATTTATCCATTGCGCAAAAGAGATAGGCTCTTCATCACCACGGACACACCCAGCCTGAGCAATAGATTCTAGGTAGTCAATTTGAATCTCAGTGGGGAATTGCCAAAGATTTGCCTCTAGGGGGTGGTCTATCTCGAAATCACGTATGCGAATTTTAGAAACTCTATCGTGAAGAGCCCACTCCTCTTGGGGCATAAACTTAAAAAGAAAATCTAATACATTTTTACGCTTAACATCCAGAAAGTGACCTCCACCTATATCGAGGGGGGACCCATCAACCATCTCTGAGCGACACAAACCTCCTGCAATGGGCTCTTTTTCAATGATGCATATTTCATCCTGTAAAACACCAGATGCAATTAATGAGTTGGCTAGACTTAATCCACTTGGGCCGGCCCCTAAAACAACATATTTATATTTTTTGCATTTCACTGCTATTTATCACCTTATATAAAACTCTCAAAAATAATTTATCAAATTCTCACTTACAATTTTCATTTGACCCCTGCCAAATGCTTATATTCTGATCGGGCATAGGCGTTGGAAAAGTTTTGATAATGTGATAATTTTTCTCTTTAAACCCTTGCTCCAAAATATGCGTGTCAATTTTTGGAGAAAACTCACCCAAGTTATTACTCAAAACTACAATTGTGCAAGCATTAGAGATTTGTGGTGAATTTAACCATTCGATAGTTGAGGTAAGATTATTTGACATTTGTGAGGGATCTATTTGAGATTTTGGATAGATTGTCCCAAAATTCTCAATTTCAGCCAACGTAAACGTATTTACGTTTAAGAACATGTGCCTTGAAGCGAATACAACTAATCCCTTTAAATTCGGTTGCAAATGCACCCATTCCACCATTTTTGAATTTAATTCGACCCAATTCTCAGAAAATTTATTTAAATCTTGATTCTTGATATCATCAATTCTTTTTCCATAATCCGTATATAAAAATTGCTTATACCTACCGTAAATACTTCCACAATAATCACTTCTAAGGCCGCTTAGAGAAATCGCAATCGGATTGCTACAGAGATGAGTGTAATATTTTAACGTACAAATAAATACAGAATTAATAAGCAATATTAAAATTAGTAAGTATCTAAAAAAAATAAATTTGGAGGGCTTTAAAATAGCTATTACAGCAATAAATACTAACGAAATTAAAATTGGAGCTTGGAACCCCCCCCCAATATTTTTAGATGTCCATAATGTAAAATTACTAATTATTGTTAAAATACCAACAGCGACTATGTAGGAGTTGTCGCTTTTAATCGTTCTATATTTTATGTAAAAATAAACCTGATAAAGTAAAAAATATATGAAAACCGGGACGCATATAATAAAATTTATAAAACCAATTTCTTGGAATACTAAATCAATTCTATATTTAATATTGTCAATAGAAAAAAAACCAGCTGTTTTTCCATACTCGCTAGCATGTGATCCGTATCCAAAAGAAAATAAATATTCAAAAACATATCGAAAGTGACTAATATACCAAAGCGATGAAAATAGAATAAAAGCTAATATAGCTATCGCTATATTTAACCAATATGATGTATTACGCTTTTTTTGAAGAAGAAATCCATCAACTAAGAAACATAGGGCAAATGCTGGTAAGAAAGCAATTGTCATAGTTCTTGACATAATCATGGAGGCTAAAGAAAAACCAACTGCAACTGACCATTTTTTTGATGAGAACCGTTCCGAATAAATATAGGAAAGAATTGCTAGCATATAAAAAAGGGATGCGGGTAATGCAAATTGGTATGAACGGGAATAGTCAATGACTATAGGAATCGAATAAACTAGAATCACACTGATAATCGATGCATACCCCTTAACTAGCCTTCTTACAATAAAGAAAATAACAAGACATAAAATGGCATTTATTAAGGAATTTGCACCAAGCGCAATATTTTCTGAAATACCAAAAAAATACATTCCAATTGAGCTTAAAACTGGCAAAAATGGTGCATTAGGAGATGGCAAATCAATTGCCCTTAGCCATTCTAAAACTCCACCTCCAATTAAAGACCTTGCAAAAGAAATAGACTGAGCAATATATCCAGCCTCATCTATATCCAACCCTAGCCCGTATCTGTTAGCGGACATCCACTTTATATTTAGGTAAAACCCGCTACAAACTAATATAATTGCAATATAAATATCACAATTACTTAATTTCTTAAAATTTTTAAAAAATATCATACCTTACTTCTTCCAGGTAACCATTGAAGTCACTACATAATTGAACACAGCGCCGAGTATGGCACCAGCGAATCCTGCAGCAATAGGACTTTGGTTAAAATCATAAATCCAAGCTGAAGCTCCAATATTAGCTATGGTACCTATACTGCAAGCCAAATAAAAAGAAAATAGGCCTCTTATAAAGTTAAAACCCTTAAGTCGAAGATCCCTAAATGTGAATATGTTATTAATGACAAAGTTCCAAGTCATAGCAATAAAAGTTGCATATAATTGTATATAGCTGAAATTATTACTTATGGATAACTTTAAAAACAAGCTTAATGAAATCAAATGAATTATTACGCCAGATGCTCCTACGATAGCAAACATTAAAAATCTTACTGGCACCAAACCACCACTAATCTTTGACAATAACAGCCCTAAATAATCAATAGTTACCAGTGAATCAAGTTTTGATTCCCCATTTAATCTAGATCTAAATGTATAGGGGACTTCAACTGCCTTTATTGGCCTTTTAACTGATGCAAGAATATCAAGCAATAACTTAAACCCATCCTTAGACAAGTTAGGTGCAACCTCATCAAATAACTCCCTGCGCATCATAAAAAAGCCACTCATCGAATCTTTAACATCTGCCTTGATTAACTTATTACCTAAGGTTGTAGCTAGCAAACTTCCCCACTGCCGCGTTTTGCTAAAGCCATCTACTGCTAAACCACCATCTCTATACCTACTACCAACTACAATGTCGGCCCCATTCTGCAACGCTTCATTCATAAATGGAATTATTGTTTCATCATGCTGAAGATCAGCATCCATAATCATTACCACTGGTGCAGAGCTTGATAAAATACCTTCCACACAAGCCCCAGCAAGCCCCCGCCTACCTATACGCCGAATACATCGCACATTGAGGTTTTGTTGGGCGATTTCTTTAATTAAAAAATGTGTTCCATCTGGACTGTCATCATCAACAAAAATTATCTCCCAACTTAAATTCTTTAATGCATTTTGCAAAAGAATTAAAAGCTCCTCGATATTTTTCCTTTCGTTATATGTGGGAACGATTATAGAAATATTAACTATTTTATTATTAAAATTCATTATTTATCTAATTATACTTTTGTAATTTAATTTAAAACCAAGCGGGAAGATTGTTATTGCAAAGAAAGGTATTATCGGCAGAATATATCGCGCCTGAATAGCAGACCACGAGCTTGCCCCGAGCACTGATAGCATACCTAATCGCATAAAAATAAATACAAAAACAATAGTATAAAACGCTATTATATAAATGTTTAGCTTGCATTTTTTTAATGCTACTAGAAAATATATTACCGAAATAAAAATCAATGCAATATTTGCTACATCATATAGTTGACAGAGTTTTTTAAAATACTTATCAAAAAATCTAGTAGGTTTATTGTAAATATTCAGCATATCAATACCTACGATATTTCTCCCATTGCCAAAACTTATAATAGCACCAGATTTTAATTGATCTAGGTTTATGCATGATTCAAAATCAACAGCTATTTTATAAAAACAGACTTTATTAGGTAGAACGCCAAAATTAGACCTAAGATAAAAACCATGTGCATTTTTAACATCCGGTCTTTCCTGTAAATCCAATTTGACAATATCCCTAAGATTTTTCTCATAGAAAAAACCACTATTTTCAATATCCCCAACCACCCAGCCCTTTAGCTCCATGGAGGGCAATTGATTTCGTCTTCCAGTAATTTGGGTATATTTCATTAGCTGATCAGGCGAAGCATCCTCAACCCTTCTTTCTAAATATGCAACATCAGGAAGAAGCAATAACTTCACCAAGTCATTGAAAGTGGGGATAAGATGATCTACCCATTTCATATAATCAGGGTCAATAAATGAAGAAAAAACATTATTTCTTCTTTTTAGAACGCCTGAGTTAAACCCCGCTTCCAATTCAAGGGAGACTTGGTTAAACCTATCATTTGCTAACTCTGGAGTCAAATACCAACCTGCTGCAGATGCTGCGTCTCTAATAGCCCAATAAAACCATCCATTGCCAATTTCGCCTGAAGTATGCATAGGATCATCAGAAATTCTGGCCCATCCTTTCCCTACATCCCCCTCTAAGAATGGCCTTAACTCCGATAAAGTTTTACTCTCCCGGGCACCCTTCTCTATCATCATCATTGTTACCGAGACTTGATACGGGGTGGGTCCAGCGTCTATACTAATCAGCGATTTCATTGCGGCAGAGTAGCCAGGGGATGACAATTCCTCTTTATTATAAGAGTTCCATTTAGAATAATTGGCAACAGATAATAATAACGATAAGGCTATAATTGATAAAATAGTGGATATTACA
>Ga0364915_10237_pt1 | contig 21919 bp, 20 predicted proteins | sample ExccelJu500001D4_3_FD_206958 | JGI IMG/M metagenome (GOLD analysis project Ga0364915, IMG submission 206958) | Enriched cells from Trout Bog Lake Hypolimnion, Wisconsin, USA - BchlTB.June25.5000.01.D4 | ecosystem: Environmental > Aquatic > Freshwater > Lake > Hypolimnion/Profundal zone | place... | reverse complement strand
GCATCCCAGGAATTCTGGGTGAACCCATTTATGCTGATATTTAATGACCAGGAAGAGATGAAACCTTATGTCACGATACCTTGATCCAAAAGCCGATGTAGTCTTTAAAAAGATATTTGGAGATCACCCGAAGATATTAATCAGTTTTTTAAATGCGTTGCTTCCATTGCCACTTAACAGCCCTATTGTTTCATTGACTTATCTGCAAAATGAACAAATTCCGGCTATTCCTGAATTCAGACGTACCATTGCTGATGCAAAATGCACTGACTCACAAGGCAGGGTCTTTGTTGTTGAGATGCAAATGAGTTGGACGGATCATTTTAAACAACGATTACTATTCGGAACCAGTCAGGCGTTTGTAAAACAACTGGACAAGGGAGAAGAATACAAGTTTCTTCAGCCGGTTTATGGCTTAGGCATAGTCGCTGAGATTTATGAAAAGACAATGCCTGATTGGTATCACCACTATCAATTGGTAAAAAAAGGTGTTGCTGACAACAGTGATGTCATTGATCATTTACAACTTATTTTTATTGAATTACCTAAATTCCCTATTCAGTCATCGGAAGAGAAAAAACTCCGATTATTATGGTTACGGTTTCTACGTGAAATTGATGAAAAAACTAAAACCGTTTCAAAAGATCTTCTTGACGTACCAGAAATAGCACAAGCCATAGAACTTTCTGAAGAAGCCGCTTATACGCCAGGAGAGCTTATTCTTTATGAAAGCTACTGGGATCAAGTGAGCAGGGAAAAAACACTTATTAGTGATAAATATGCTGAAGGATTAGCAGAGGGTAAAGCAGAAGGTAAAGCAGAGGGTAAAGCTGAGGGTAAAGCTGAAATCGCGATAAATATGCTCAGAGCTAAAAGGCCGCATAATGAGATAAGTCTGTTTACTGGACTTGCTGAAGAGGCTATAGCCAAACTAAAAGACGGTTTATAATCCTAGAAAAAGCCCTTGTAGTAGGCTGCAACTGCTTTTAGGATAATTAGGGTCTGTTTACATTTGGCTCGCGAAACCAAATGTAAACAGACCCTAGCTATTTTATATTGAGAAGCGAAATACCCGCTAGCTGCGGACTCCATTGTTAACGAATAATTTGTAAAATAACCTCTTGAAGCGATTGCATGGATTCGTAGTGGATTACCAACGCGCCTTTTCCTGCTTTTCCAGGCTTAAGTTTCACTTTCGCGTTCAAGCATTGGGCGAGTTCCTGAACTTGTGCGTGCATGGCAGGGGGATAAGGCGGCTCAACAACTGCGGTATTTGGCAATTTATTTTCTTTCACGCGGGTCACGAGCCTTTCTGTGTCGCGTACGGATAAGTTTTTAGCGACCACCACGTTGGCCACTTGAATTTGTTGACTCTCTTCAAGCGCCAGTAAGGCACGTGCGTGCCCCATATCCAAATCACCGTGCTCAAGAAGACGTCTCACCTCTGGCGTCAAGGATAATAAACGCAGAAAATTACTAACAGCCGCTCTTGATTTGGATAATAACTCCGCAATTTCCTGATGGGTCAGCGAAAATTCACGCGATAATCGATCCATTGCGCGTGCTTGATCCATCGGATTTAGATCTTCGCGCTGCAAATTTTCCACTAAAGCCACAGCCATGGCAGTTTCATCGTCTACCTGGTGTAAAATGACGGGTACTTCAGTCAGGCCTGCTAGCTGACAGGCTCGCCAACGCCGTTCACCAGCGATGATTTCATACTGCTCGCTTGAAAGTTTTCGAACTAGAATGGGTTGCAAAAGACCTTGCTGCTTAATTGAGTCCGATAGTTCTTGAATTGATGCCTCTTCTATGGCTGTACGCGGCTGGTACTTTCCAGGTTGCAGAGCGTCAAGGCTTAGTTGCAACAGTTCAGTAGCAGGCGTGCTCACCTGATTCATTGAATAGGATGTACCTAGCAAGGCCGACAAATTTCGACCTAGTCCTCCACGTTTACCAGACATAAGATCCTTTTTTAACCGTTTACAGTTTGTTTACTGATGACCTCTGATGCCAGCACCATATAGGCCGCAGCACCGGGAGATGACTTATCGTATTGCAAAGATGGCATTCCGTGACTCGGCGCTTCGGCCAGGCGTACATTACGTGGCACAACCGTACGGTAGACTTTGTTGTTAAAATGCTGGAGTAATTGTTTGGATACATCCGAGCATAAACGATTTCGAGCATCATACATGGTGCGTAAAACGCCTTCAAGTTGAAGGCGTGAATTAACAGAGCTTCTGACTTGATCGACAGTGGAAAGAAGAGCGGCTAACCCCTCCAGGGCGTAATACTCACACTGCATGGGAATTAGCACGGAATCCGCAGCAACCAGCGCGTTGATAGTTAATGTATTTAACGCAGGCGGACAATCAATCAGTATAAAATGATAATCACTCTGTATAGCTTGCAATGATTTAAATAAAAACGTTTCTCGATGATTTCTTTCCATGAGGCTTACCTCCGCCACCGTAAGGTCGCCGTTGGCAGGAATTAAATCATAGCCGAAGGCCGTGTTCAGACAAGCCTGCGCTGCAAGACAATCACGAAGTATTACGTCGTTGCACGTGTGGACGAGCAAATTTTTGTCCACCCCTGAACCCATGGTCGCATTCCCCTGTGGGTCAAGGTCAATCAGCAGCACTTGCTGACGCTGGGCAGCTAAGGAGGCCGCAAGATTAATTGCTGTTGTGGTTTTGCCTACACCGCCTTTTTGGTTGGCAATTGCTATGACTTTCGCCATGGTAGATTCCTCGGCTAGATAAAATTATCAATAATCACACAACAACGCTCACCATCAATGCCTGGAACGCTATAGGTTTTTACTTGATAAGGGAGCTTAATTGCCGCCAGTTCAGTATCAGGGTAGCGGCCTTTCATCGCTAACCATTTACCATCTTGACCCAATAAATGTTTTGTCCAGCTTAGCATGGGTGTCAATTCACTGAAAGCGCGAGTTATAACGGTATCAAAACTTGTTTCAGGGTGGTAGTTTTCAACGCGTGCTTGCTGTATTTCAACGTTGCTGATTTTTAATACTCGTTTAACTTCTTGCATAAACCTAATTTTTTTACCATTACTGTCAAGCAGTATAAACTGTACATCTGGCATAGCAAGTGCCAAAGGAATGCCAGGTAAACCTGCGCCTGAACCAACATCAAGTACTCTTGAGCCTGTTACCCAGGGCAGAATGGCAAGACTATCCAGCAAATGCTTAGTTACCATCGCATCAATACGTCTCACAGCAGTTAAATTATAAGCGTGATTCCATTTATCCAAAAGAAAAAGGTAGCGCATCAATGGCTGCGTATCGACCCTAATCGCCAGTTGCTGAAGCCCTTCTATTAATACTTGTTCAGCCGTTGTAGTGTCGCTCATAGTGGAGCTCGAAATTTTTTAATAAAGATTAATAATAAGGAAAGGGCGGCCGGGGTTACTCCTGAGATACGTCCTGCCTGAGCTATCGTTGAAGGTTTTATTTGGTTTAGCTTTTGGATAACTTCACTAGAAAGTCCTGGTACCAGATTGTAATCGAGATCAGGGGGGAGCTGCGTGGCTTCGTGTTTTAATACGCGTTCAATATCCAGTTGCTGGCGCTCGATGTAGCCTGCGTATTTGGTTTGAATATCCAGTTGTTCGGCTACTTCCAGAGCTAATTCAGGCAGTTGGAAGTGGTCAATGGATTGCAGTTTTTGATAAGTAATTTCGGGCCGTTTTAATAAATCAGCGATACGGCAATCCTGTTGCAAGGCTGTATTTAAAATAACGCTTATTGTGTCATTGTCTCCAACACGTGCCCAAGTAGAATGCAACTGCTGTTTTGCGGTCGTAATTGCATCCCGTTTAGCACAAAATGTTTGCCATCGGCCTTCGCTGACTAAGCCTAGTTCATAGCCTTTGGTCGTCAGGCGAAGATCGGCATTGTCTTCCCTCAGCAACAAACGATATTCAGCACGTGATGTAAACATGCGATAGGGTTCTTGAGTTCCGCAGGTGATTAAATCATCGATTAGCACGCCAATGTAGGCTTCATCACGCCGCGGACTCCATAATGGCTTGTCTTGTATTAGTAACGCGGCATTCATTCCGGCAATCAATCCTTGGGCTGCTGCTTCCTCATAACCAGTAGTACCATTTATCTGACCTGCAAAAAAAAGATTAGAGAAGGCTTTGGTTTGTAAAAAGGCAGTTAGGCCGCGAGGGTCGAAATAGTCATATTCTATTGCATAGCCAGGTCGTGTAATATGCGCTTTTTCGAAGCCTTTAATCGTACGTACAAACTGAATTTGCACATCAAAAGGTAGACTGGTTGATATGCCATTAGGATAGATTTCATCCGTTGTTAAGCCTTCTGGTTCAACAAAAATTTGATGGGATAGTTTGTCGGCAAAACGTACGATTTTATCTTCAATTGATGGGCAATAACGGGGGCCAATCCCTTCAATAACCCCTGCGTACATCGGGGATTGATGTAAATTCGCGTGAATAATATCGTGGGTTTCTTGCGTGGTGTGAGTGATATAACAAGGCCGTTGTTCTGGGTGTTGGTCTGCTGTTCCCATGTAAGAGAATACCGGGATGGGTGTATCCCCAGGTTGGATTGTCATTTGCGAATAATCCAGCGAGCGTCCGTCAATGCGAGGGGGAGTACCCGTTTTTAAACGCCCAACTGGCAAGTTAAGCTCGCGCAGGCGAGCCGCCAGTGCGATAGCTGGTGGGTCTCCCGCTCGTCCTCCAGCGTATTGTCCCATGCCTACATGGATTTTCCCGCCTAAAAACGTCCCGACTGTAAGGACAATAGCTCGAGCGCGCAGGGTAATTCCCATTTGGGTGACGATGCCCAGAACCCGTTCGCCTTCAACTAGCACATCATCCACCGCTTGTTGAAAAAGGGTTAGATTGGGCTGATTTTGTAAAAGCTGGCGGATTGCCTGGCGGTAAAGTACCCTATCTGCTTGCGCGCGCGTGGCGCGTACAGCAGGGCCTTTCGATGCATTAAGCGTACGAAATTGAATCCCCGCGAGATCAGCCGCGTGTGCCATGGCCCCATCCAGAGCGTCAATTTCTTTGACTAGGTGGCCTTTACCAATTCCACCAATGGCTGGATTGCAGGACATCTGACCTAATAAATCAAGGTTGTGGGTAAGAAGCAGTGTTTGTGCGCCCATGCGGGCGGCAGCCAACGCGGCTTCAGTGCCAGCATGGCCGCCACCTATAACAATGACGTCGTAGTGTTTATCTAGATTCATAATGTGTATCAATAAACCTCTTTCAGCATGTCAGCCTGGGGATTTTGTTTGCAACAAAAGAGATAATTATACACATTTTTCCTTTTCCATCCAAGTAATCCGAGCTGCAACTCGCATGCATGGCTCGAACCTTGGACAAAATTAGTATGACTGAGGCCGACACGGCACTAGCTTGTGAAAGGTGGGGTAGAGGAAATGAAATCATCCTCTTCATCATCCTTGCGTTTAGAATCATTTGCAAAAAAGGCCGAGCCTTTGGCTGATTTTTTCTTAAAATGAGCCAAATTGTGTTCGGGGTCATTTTTAAACGTTTGAAAATCTTTTTCGACTTGTTTGTCAAAAGATGGGAGTTGGTCTGCTTTGGGTTCAAATTGGTTGATTAAGATCTTGGAGAGAACTGCTAAAACAAGCCCTGCTGCCAAGACCCCAAGTCCAATACCCAGTGGCATAAACACGAGTGCGGCAAAAATTATAGCAGGTACAAAGGCATCAATTAAAATAGAGCGCACGAACTTAACTGTTTGAAAACGTGCCATTCGTTGTTGATACTCGGAATCAGCCATCAGTCCTTTCATCTCTAGATAAAGCATTCGCTGCGTGTTCTCATCCGTTGTGCTATTAAATTGTTGCAGCAATACGCCACAATCCGCTATTGAGCTTGCTTTGTTTCGTTTAAATCTCGCAAGCTCAATCCCACTTGTAACCGCCGCAGTAGCTACTGTAAGCGCAAAACAAAGAGCCGCGCCCGCCAGCGTAATAATAGCAAGTGTGGCTGCAGCAATTACCGCCGGTGGGCAGAAAAAACAGCACAATAAGCTAAAGGCTATTAATAATCCGGCTGCATACACCAAGTCATTGATTGTTCCATATTTTTTAAATTTCCAGTCATAGTTTGTTTTTTGAATTACTTTGCCGTTTTCTGCTATTTTATGTTTGAGGCTTTGTATTTCTTGTTTAAGCTTACAATCTTCTTGTTCATCGCGTTGTAAAAATTGTACTTGCTCTTGATAAGCTTCCTGATCTGTCACTAACGAGGCAAGTTTTTCTCTGCCTATTTCAAGATTATGCGCCAGGATTTTAAGTTTTGCTTCGGCTTCAGTTAATGCTGCCTTTTGCTCTTTCTGGGCTTGTTGCAGTCTGAATAAGGTTTTATTGTGAGCGGTAGTTTCTTCCCAGAAACGCCAGGCAGTTAATGATAAATCCATTAATAACAAGCCTGCAGTAAAGACGTTACCAACATAACCCAGAATGCCTTTTCCTCGTAACCAGAAAAAGCATGCCATGTTAGCAGTTGCCCAGATGAAATCATTCAGCAGTGAGAATTTCTTTTGTTGCCATTGGGTTTTAAAACGTTCTATAGTTGGAATTTTCGATTCTTCTGCAGTCATCCATGGCCCTTTAATTGTATGTTTAAGCAACAGACATAACTTAATGAAACCTCGAAGATAATAGACTGCGAAACTCATATATCCGGTAACGGGAGCCGGTTCTGCCAGAGCACCAGAAGCATCTTTTCTACGATAATAATCCTCGGCGAGCATATCCAGTGTCGATGAAAGCATGCCTCCCCCCCACACCCAATAGAGACGAACACCATTTACTTCCGTTATTTTCTGTATGATTGCCGCTGTTTTACTTTTAACAGACGGTACAATTTCTTCCTCCTCACCGTCGACAAACTCCATGATTTTACTCGCTACATACGGGCCGACGGTGGTCATACCCAATAATTTAAAATATTTTTCTGATTCTTCCGTTTCTGCATGCAGCTGGCCTTCTGGGGTAAGGTTATCTTCCGAGTGGCCAAGCTCATCAAGAAGTTTATTACATTGCTTCATTTTTTCCATAATGCCAGCCAGAGTCTGTTTTCTACTTTCCGCACTATCGAGTTGAAATTGGGCAAACAGCAGGTAATAAGTGTATTTCAGTTTACTTCTCAGCGCTGATTTTTGGTCAGGATTTAAAAATTTAAAGATAGCTGGATTTGTACGCTCCAACTCAAGGTTATAATAATCAAGCAAGGTGGGCATAAATGCCCGTAATTTGTGGATCTTTCCAATTTCTAATTGGTCTTTTTTAAGGCGACCACTTTGAAGAAGGCGAGCATCGTTCAGTCCCTTTTGACCAACTAAATCAGTAAATATACTCTCGTCGTCTTTACTCATGGTATCACCCCATAGTTCTAATAACGGGTCTCTGGTGACTATAAATAAAACCCATTAGATCATTCTGTTCTTTTTTATAACATAGCAGACATTTGAAGAACAAGCATTTTTACTCTGTTTTTACATTATTGAAACTTTTTTTCTTAATTTGCCCCACCTCATCATCCAGGAGATTTCTGCTAAAACACGGAGCCTCGTAGAAAGTTACAGATTTTTTTACTGGTAGTCGACTTCATGTACGCTAAAATTTACGTTTTCGTTACAAGCTTTTGAACATTTTCGTTTCACTGGTAAAAATTCCTTGCTATTATTCACACGACTTTTAACATGAAGGAGGATGTAATGAGTAAGGGCAAGTCGGAATTTTCTAGCACACAAAGAAGGAAGTTTGAAGAAACTCAACAAGCAGAAGAAGCCAATAGGAAAGAAAAAGAAAGGCTTGAAAAAGAGAAAGTTGAAAACGAAGAAAACGAAAAAAAGAGGTATAAGGATCCTACACACCATGATCATCATCGACATCATGAGCATGAAGAAGATGGTCAAGGAAAACCAAATGGCAAACCTAGCTATGTCGCTAAATTTAAAATTGGTGTGCGCGAATATTGGAGGGTAATAGGGGCTTTGACAGGGGGCTTTATTGTAGGCCTGATATTTTTTGCAGCAGTTCTATTTCATCCACCAACATTACTTTATATTGCCTCATTAACACTGTTTGGAATGAAGCTTTTTGCAGGTTTACTTACTATGTCCACTCTCGGTGCTAGTTTTGCGACAGCTGCTATTAGTGTTGTTACCGTACTTGTGAGCTGTGCATTATTTAATGCAGCTACCAAAGTTGCTAATTTCCTGTCGGAAACCATTAAACCGAAACCTAGCGAACGTGTTCGTGCTGAAGGAGAGGCTCGTGGATACTATGGGGGAAGTTATAGTAGCTTTGATGAATCGTTTGAAGGGGCGAATTTTAGAAAAAGAAAAGGCTCTCAGACAAGCGAAGAAAGTTCGTATAGTCATCATGGTCCATTATTTGGAGATAAGAAGAAAAAGAAGCATGGTGAAGACTGGGTGGATGATAAACCAAAATCGGCGCCGGCATTTCTCTAGGTTTATCAATTGATGATCAATTTTTTAAATTTGACAAATGAAAATGCCGACGCTCCACCCCCACGATTTATTCGCGGGTTGTTTGCAGAGTCTAGATTATACGAAGATCCCTGGATCCCGCGAACAAGTCGCGGGAAGTTGATGAGTCTGGAAAAAGCAGCTTTTAAAACTAGACTGCGTTATAATTGGATGTTTTTATTGATTTGAGAATTTTTAATGAGTACCGTTCGAAAAATTCTGGTAACAAGTGCGCTTCCTTATGCGAATGGGCATTTGCATTTAGGGCATTTGGTAGAGCATGTACAAACTGATGTTTGGGTTCGTACGCATAAAATGTTAGGGAATCAATGCATCAGCATCTGTGGGGATGATGCGCATGGCACGCCCATTATGCTTAAAGCAGAGCAGTCTGGCATCACCCCCGATGCCCTGACAGCAACAATGCAACGTAGCCATGAAGAGGACTTCAGCGCGTTTGCCGTTGCTTACGATTGCTATCACAGCACCCACTCCAAAGAAAACCAGACCCTGGCTAATATCCTGTACCAGCGTTTGCATGCCAATGGTGACATTATTAAAAAATCCGTGAGGCAAGCTTACGATCCAGTTAAGGCTATGTTTCTGCCCGATCGTTATGTAAAAGGAACTTGCCCTAAATGTAGCGCCCACAATCAATACGGCGATAATTGTGAAGTTTGCGGTGCAACGTATGCGCCTACGGATCTTATTGATCCAGTATCCGTTATTTCCGGTGCGACACCGATTGAGAAAGAATCGGAGCATTATTTCTTTGATTTACCTCGCTATGAAAAACTTTTAAAAGAATGGACACGTAATGGGCACTTGCAGGTCGAAGTCGCCAATAAATTGGATGAATGGTTTGCAAGCGGCTTAAAACAATGGGATATCTCCCGTGACGCCCCTTATTTTGGGTTTCTTATTCCTGGCACAACGGACAAGTATTTTTATGTGTGGATGGATGCGCCCGTTGGTTATATGGCCAGTTTCCAAAAATACTGTGAATTGAATAAAGTCTCCTTTGCTGAGTATTGGGATAAGGGCTCTACTACCGAGCTTTACCATTTCGTGGGCAAAGACATTGTATATTTTCATGCCTTATTTTGGCCGGCAATGCTCGCAGGCAGTGGTCATCGATTACCAACTGCAATATTTGCTCATGGATTTTTAACTGTCGATGGCCAAAAAATGTCGAAATCACGGGGTACTTTTATTGAAGCTCGTACGTATTTGCGCCATTTACATCCAGAATATTTGCGCTATTATTTCGCAGCCAAACTGAATGGTCGTGTTGATGATCTTGATTTGAATTTTGATGATTTTATTAATCGGATTAACGCGGACTTAGTGGGAAAAGTTGTTAATATTGCCAGCCGTTGTGCCGGATTTATTAATAAGCGCTTTGACAATGTATTAGCGGCCAAATTATCTGAGCCGGCTCTTTATGAAGATATTCTTAGCGCGCGACCTATGATAATAGAGACCTATTTGCAGCGTGATTATGCCCGCGCTATACGTCAAATTATGGAATGTGCAGATAAAATAAATCAATACATCGATACGAAAAAACCCTGGCTTCTTGCTAAAGACAATGCGCGTTTAAGCGAGGTGCAATCCATTTGCACCATGGGTCTGAATCTTTTCAGGATTTTAATAACCTACTTAAAGCCGGTATTGCCTCGGATGGCTGAGCAGTCTGAAGCATTTTTAAATTGTGAGCCATTACGTTGGGACAGCGTAGATAGTCCTTTGCTTGACCATGTTATTACAACGTTTACCCCGCTGATGGTGAGGGTAGAGCGGGAAAAAATTGATGCTATGCTTGCAGATACCAAAGCGCTACAGGTATAAAACATGACGGTTTCAGTGAAAGATATCGATGCGCTATTGCCCCAAACTCAATGTGGTGAATGTGGCTGTTCCGGGTGCATGCCTTATGCGGAAGCCTTGTTGCAAGGTGGGGCTCCCATTGATCGTTGCCCACCTGGCGGCGTGGCAACGGTCAAGTCTCTCGCTGAGCTATTGAACCTTGATGCAACGCCGTATTTAAGCGCTGCTACCGTTAATACGCGCCCTCCCGCAATAGCCTCTATTCGTGAAGCAGAGTGCATCGGTTGTACGAAATGTATTAACGCGTGTCCTGTGGATGCCATTATTGGCAGTGCCAAGTTGATGCATGCGATCCTCACCTCGGAATGCACTGGATGTGGTTTATGTATTGAGCCATGTCCGGTTGATTGCATTGAGCTTTTGCCGATGGAAGCACCTCAGTATGATAAAGCCATTGCCCGTGATCGTTTTCAGGCGCGTCAAATTCGCCAACTAAGTCAACAACATGAGCAGGAACAACGGTATCGTGAAAAGCGCCAATTGGTTACTAAAAATGACAATAATAACAAACAAGATAAGAGCGCAAAGCAAGAGTATATTTTGCAGGCGCTTGCTCGAGTTAATGCAAAAAAAATATGAATAAAGCAACCTGCCGACTGATTTTTGAACGTTTTCGAGCCAATAATCCACATCCAACTACGGAATTGAAGTTTACCACGCCTTTCGAGTTATTAATTGCAGTGATGCTCTCCGCCCAGGCTACGGATGTGAGCGTTAATAAAGCCACTGTCACGTTATTTAAGGTTGCAAATACCCCTGCGACGATGCTTAAACTTGGAGAAGAGGGGCTTAAAAGCTATATCAGCTCGATTGGGCTTTATAATAACAAAGCGCGCCATGTAATTAAAACCTGCCAAATCCTGACTGATTTATACCAAGGGCAAGTACCAGACAACCGAGAGGCGCTGGAAACACTTCCCGGCGTGGGTCGAAAAACCGCGAACGTGGTGTTGAATACCGCCTTTGGCCAGCCAACCATGGCCGTTGATACGCATATTTTTCGAGTGGCTAATCGAACGGGCATTGCTCCAGGTAAAACCCCTCTGGATGTAGAATCAGGCCTTCTTAAGATTATCGATAAAGAATTTCTTCATGACGCCCATCACTGGTTAATCTTGCATGGGCGATACGTTTGCACTGCTAGAAAACCGCAGTGTCCCACTTGTTTAATTCGCTCGTTTTGCGAATACAACGATAAAACTTGATCATCGAATAAAACAAATAACGTCACTCCCCAGGTGGTGGATAAATTTGTTTTCTCATTGCCCATAATGAATTAACGTCATCCTGAACAAAGTGAAGGATCTCCTGAATTTAGCTTCAACCTTAGACAATTTGGGATCCTTCGCTACGCTCAGGATGACGTACCTGGGGAGTTACCAAATAACTTGCAAGCTTACGTGTCGTAAATTTACACGAAACGTAGCTTGGAGCGCAGCGAAATCCGGGGATCAGTGGCACAGCATTCCCGGATTTCGCTGCGCTGCATCCAGGCTACGATCCATCCACAGAACTTAACTTCCCTTAGTCCTTTTTTTTCACCGGTCTTTTCCAGCCGACTATGGTTTTCTGTCGGCTTTCGGTCAATGTTAGCTCGTCTGGGGGTGCGTCTCTGCGAATGGTACTGCCTGCACCAATGGTGGCGTTAGCACCTATTTTGACCGGCGCGACAAATTGGGTGTCTGACCCTACAAATACACCATCTCCAATGAGCGTCTGATGCTTGTTAACCCCATCGTAATTACAGGTAATTGTACCTGCTCCGATGTTAACTTGTTTTCCTAGCGTCACATCGCCAAGATAACTTAAGTGACTGGCTTTACTTTCGTCTCCAAATACCGCATTTTTAGTTTCAACAAAATTACCAATTTTACAGTGATTAGCTAAACGAGTACCTGCACGTAGCCGTGCGAAAGGACCAACCTGACAATCGCGCTCTAGTTGACAGCCATCGAGAACACTGTTAGCAAAAATTTGACAGCCCGCCTCCAGGGTCACGTTGCTTAGCGTGCAATTAGGGCCGATAGTACAGTGATCGCCAAGTTCCACACGGCCAGTAAATACACAATTGACATCAATAGAAACATCTTGCCCACAGACTAACTCCCCTCGAACATCAATACGCGCTGCATCGGCAATAGATACTCCGCTCAGCAATAACTGCTCGGCCTGGCGTCGCTGCCAGATGCGTTCTAATCGCTGCAATTCCAGGCGATTATTAACCCCCTGAATTTCAGTGACGTCCTCAGTGCAAAGCGAGAGAATAGGGGTTTTTTCGGCCGCCGCTAGCGCAATAATATCGGTGAGGTAATATTCCCCTTGGGCATTATTACTGCCCAATTGAGGAAGCCAGCGTGCAAAATCAGTCGCTTGCACGCAACAGATCCCGCTGTATATTTCCTTAATTTGTTTTTGATTCACGGAGGCATCTTTTTCTTCAACAATGGCAGCGATGTTGCCAGTACTATCACGAACAATCCGGCCTAAGCCTTTCGGATTATCCAGGGTTGCTAGCAATAGAGCCAACGGGGCTGCTTGACCGAGCGCTCCGCTGGCCTTTTGAATTAATGCTTGCAAGGTTGCCGATTGAATCATTGGCACATCTGCAGAAAGTACTAAAACCAAGGCCTCAGGCGGTATAAAAGGAAGAGCCTGGAGTACCGCATGGCCTGTGCCCAATTGTTTTTTCTGTAAAACCCAATGTACGGGCAAACCAGGCAATGCATTTTTAATCTGCTCTCCACCATGGCCGTAAACTACATGGATAGCATCAGGGTTTAATTGTTGGGCAATGTCAACCACGTGTGCCAACATAGGTTTGCCCGCCAGGCAATGTAAAATTTTGGGCGTTTGGGAAACCATACGTTTTCCAGCGCCTGCAGCAAGTATAACTATTTGTAAAGACATGGGTTTTAAAATTTCCTTTGGCCGTGAGTATAATCTACTCGTTTGTTGATCATAACTGCTAATCAATGAATTATACAGTTTGTATTGTTGTTGCGAATCTTAAAATTACTGATATGATGAAAAATTGCAACAATAAGGAGCAGAGTAATGACAATTTTTCTTGAAATAGTAAAAAAAACTCTTTCAGAGCGGATCCCTAAAATAATAGAGGCCTCAAACGCGGCAGACTCAAATGTCAAAAACCTCATCGCGAAAGGAATCAATTACGTATGTGGTGATCTGGGTATTGGTCGTAATGGGGATCTAGCGAAAGCCAAGAGAGAGATGGCGAAGAAATTGGGTGAGGATTTGCATAAACTGCTGGAAGAAAAAACGGATCTCGCTACTTGCGGAAGTATTAAAAAACTTATTGATGAGTATCAAGAAAAAGGGAGACTTCTTAGTAAGTCTTTTAGTCAGGGCGAAGGCCATTTTAAGGAAGCAATGATTGCGCTTAAAACGTTAGTTCAAGATATCTACAATAACTTAAACGACGTAAATTTACTTGATGTTCCAAGCAATCGAGATGCTTTTAGTAGACTTCGTTTTCACCTGGCTGATTATATATCAGAAAAAATAGTACGTATTACGTGGCCAACTACACAATTTCATAAAAAAATAGGCAACGAAAAGTTAGAGTTGATTTCTACTACGTTGGCTGAGTGTGAGAGGCAGCTTAATGGAATAGATCTCCAGAGCTTAGACTATGCCAAGCTTCGTCAAGCCAGGGTGAATTGGTGCATTCGCACATTACTGGGAGAGAATCTTGAAGTTTGTTCTAAAAACAAGTTTAAGGCTGCGATTCCACTCGTACAATTCAGTCTTTTTAATACAGGCTTTAAAACGGGCCTTACCTTGAATACTCCAACGTATACCCCAAGCGCCGGTCTCATGAAAGTATACCTGGAAATTGCTTATAGTGAGATTAATCCTCAAGCAGAGAATAGAAGCTTACGGTATTATTAAGTCATCTCGCCGCAAAGATTTTTTTCCATCAGCTGTCTAACTTCTTCGGGTTCAGGGTGTTTGCTAAATAGATACAAGAGCTTACAGTGAGCAGCCTCTGGAGTCATGTCATGGCCGCTGATTACTCCTGCTTGTTTTAATGTGTGCCCAGTAGCGTACTGATCCATTTCTACGCGCCCCTGACAGCATTGGGTACAGTTAACTATCACCACCCCACGTTTGCAAGCCTGTTCCAGAAGAGAAAGGAAACGTGGGTCATTATTTGGGGCGTTACCAGCCCCGTAGGTTTCGAGAACCAAGCCCTGCAAGGGTTGCTGTAACAGGTAGTCGAGAATATCCGTAACAAAGCCAGGAAACAGCCTGATATTCGCAATGTAATGGGGGCGAATAGTTTGTAAATGAAATGCAGTGTCTGGTTGAGGAATTAATAAATTCAGATGTACCTCTATGGATATGCCAATACTGGCTAAGTGAGGGTAATTAGGAGAATCGAACGCATTAAAGCGTTGAGCACTAATTTTTTGAGCGCGATTGCCTCGCAATAAATTTTGATTAAAATAAATACAAACCTCATTAATAGGTTGGTGCGCACATAGCCATAGTGAGGTAATGACATTATCAATGGCGTCGTTACGAACTTCAGATAGGGGAATTTGTGAGCCGGTTAAGATCACAGGTTTAGAGAGATTCTCCAACATGAACGACAAGGCTGACGCGGTGTAAGCCATCGTATCAGTGCCGTGAAACACAACAAAACCGTCAAATTTGTTGTATTCAGAAGCAATGTCGCTGGCAATGTGATTCCAATCGTTCATGGTCATGTTGGAGGAGTCAAGTAGAGGGTTGTATTCCTTGATCACGTAATCGGGCATATCAGGATGAGCGAGTGTCGAGATTTGTCGTAATGCGTTTTCCACATAGCCCTCTGCGGGCTCGTAACCCTGTTTGGTTTTGATGCTGCTGATGGTGCCGCCAGTGTTTAAGATTAGAATACGTTTTTTCATGGGGTTAATGCCTCATTGTGTAGCTTTGCCATTAAGCTGTCTTTGCACAGGACAGTATTGTAGCCTGGATGCAGTGCAGCGAAATCCGGGAGCAGTGGCACTGAATTCCCGGATTTCGCTGCACTGCATCCAGGCTACGGTGGGGCTCTTCCGTAAGAAGGCTACAATTTGACATCAGGATTTGAGAAGTTATCTCATTTTTTATACTAGTGCCACGTCAATATCAATATATTATTAATAAATGCAGAATCATTTGCCAAACTCTTGCACTTTATGGAAAAATCAAAGGATTAATAGTTTAGTATAAGCAGTGATGATATGGTAATTGATCGAGCCGGGTTTCGGCTGAATGTAGGAATCATCCTGATTAACGAGTCTGGACGAGTTTTCTGGGGTAGGCGCCAAGGCCACGATGCCTGGCAGTTTCCACAAGGCGGTCTTGCGACGAGTGAAACGCCTCTTGAAGCCATGTACCGAGAGTTACATGAAGAAATAGGTTTGGACAGGGATGATGTTGAGGTGCTGGGAGTAACCAAGCGGTGGCTTAAATATCGTTTACCCAAACAGTATCTACGTCATGGCAGTGAACCCTTGGTTATTGGCCAAAAACAAAAATGGTATTTACTGAAGCTTGTTATCTGTGAACAAAAAATACGTCTTGATCTGAGTGACTCCCCCGAATTTGACAGTTGGCGCTGGATTGATTATCACGAACCTCAGGAACAGGTGATTTTTTTTAAAAGGCAAGTTTATTCACAAGCAATGAAAGAATTGGAACACCTGTTACGAAAACGTCGAACGCCATTTGGAATTCGTCGCAAAAGAGGTAATCATAGTCGATAAATGTTAAAAATTTTAAAGCGGATTGTACAGGATGTCACTACTGCAAATCATTTGACTGAGGCGCTGTCTATTCTTGTGCAACGCGTTCAGAAAGCTGTTGATGCGGATGCTGTTTCTGTTTATTTAATAGATAATAAACATGCAGAATACGTTTTGATTGCAACGGAAGGCTTAAGCAAATTAGCGGAGTTCAGAGTAAGGATTGGTCTTGATAGCGGTTTAATTGGCTTGGTTGGACGAAGGGAAGAGCCAATTAATATTGAAAATGCGCCTTCTCATCCTGATTTTCATCGTAATTCCCTGTTATGTGAAGAGCATCTGCATGCCTTTCTCGGCGTGCCTATTATCCAACATCGAAAGCTCTATGGCGTTTTGTTGGTACAACAGTCTGCTCAACGTTGTTTTGATGATGCCGAAGAGGCCTTTTTAATTACCTTGGCAGCCCAGCTTGGCGGTATTATCGCGCATGCGGAAGCAACGGGCGAATTAGCCTTGTTAACCCAACCCAAGCCCGTGGGCACTGAAAAAGTTGAACTTCAGCAGACGGCATTAACTGGTGTTGGTAGTGTTCCGGGCGTGGGAATTGGTTCGGCGGTAGTGGTTTATCCGCCTGCGGATATTGATTCGGTGCCTCGTCAAACCATTGAGCACGTTGATGCTGAATTAGAACTATTTTTTCAAGCTCTGCAGTTGGCACGTGAAGACATGCAACGTTTGAGCAAACGCATGAAATCAACAGTCGCAGAAGAAGAATATGCCCTGTTTGATGTGTATCTGCGTATTCTTGACAAAGACAGTTTGGGCGCCGAAGTGGCTGCTGTGATTCGCTCCGAGCAGATTAGCGCGCAAGCGGCGTTGTCAACAGTGATTAAAAAGCATGTGCAACAGTTTGAGCATATGGACGATGACTATCTGCGAGAGCGAGCAAGTGATTTTCGCGACTTGGGCCGGCGTGTACTCGCGCAATTACAGCGTTCCCAGCGCGAGGAAATTGTGTATCCGCGCCGTACTATTTTAATTGGAGAAGAAATAACAGCCGCGGCTCTGGCTGAAGTTCCTGAGGGTTTGCTTGCCGGCGTAGTGTCTGCCAAAGGCGCTAATAACTCGCATGTGGCCATTCTAGCTCGTGCCTTGGGCGTTCCTACAGTCATGGGAGTTCGCGGCCTGCAGCTTGAACATATATCGGGTCGTGCGGTGATCATTGATGGTTTTTTTGGACACGTGTATGTATCACCAACACGCGCAATATTGGCACAATTTAAAAAATTGGCGCAAGAAGAGCTGGAACTTGATCTTAGTTTAGTCAGTTTACGAGATAAACCCGCTGAAACATTGGATAATTACAAAGTATCGTTGCAAGTCAATACCGGATTAGCTATGGACGCAGGCTTGTCGTTGAGTGTGGGTGCGGAAGGCGTTGGTCTTTACCGTTCCGAGGTGCCTTTTATGAGCCGGGATCGGTTTCCCTCAGAAGATGAGCAGCGCATTATTTACCGCCAAATTTTAAAAGCATTTGCGCCACGGGTTGTGGTCATGCGCACCTTGGACATTGGGGGTGATAAAATTCTCCCATATTTTCCGATAAAGGAAGAAAATCCCTACCTTGGTTGGCGGGGAATTCGTGTTACCCTTGACCATCCGGATGTTTTTTTAATGCAGGTACGCGCCATGATGCGTGCTAGTGAAGAGTTGAATAATTTACGTATCATGTTACCGATGATCACAACCTTGAGTGAAGTTGATGAAGCGTCGTTGCTTATCGACCAAGCGTTTCAGGAGTTGCTGGAAGAGGGTTGTCATATTGAAAAACCAAAACTTGGTGCGATGATTGAAGTTCCAGCCGCCGTGTACCTGGCTCGAGATCTAGCAAAGCGGGTTGATTTTCTTTCTGTGGGGAGTAATGATTTAACGCAGTATTTATTAGCTGTGGATAGAAATAACGCGCAAGTAGCAGGTTTGTATGACTCGTTTCATCCCGCGCTGTTACAAGCCTTGATTAAAATTGTAGAAGGCGGACACTCTGCCGGGGTGGAAGTGAGTATCTGTGGGGAAATGGCCAGCGATCCGCTGGCCGTGATTTTATTGGTAGCGATGGGTTATGATACGCTCAGTATGAGTTCAAGCAGCCTTCCACGTATTAAATGGGCCATTCGTAATATATCATTGGCACGTGCACGCAAGGTTCTAGCCCAAGTGCTTGAGATGGAACACCCTGCTGAAATCAGGTTTTTCTTACAAAGAATCCTTGAAGATGAAGGCCTAGGTGGTTTAATAAGGGCTGGTAAAACGTGATATTATTGAGGTAATTATGTTGGTCTATCCGATTGTTGATCCAGTTGCTTTTTCGATGGGTCCGCTCAAAGTGCACTGGTATGGATTGATGTATTTGTTTGGATTTATTGCCGCTTGGGGTTTGGCACGTTTTCGAGCAGAACATTACAAATTGGATTGGAATGCCGAGCAGATTGGTGATTTAATTTTTTACGGTGCATTGGGCGTGATCATTGGTGGCCGCGTTGGGTATATGCTGTTTTATGATGCGCATCAATTACTTGTTAGCCCTTGGAATCTGCTTAAACTATGGGAAGGCGGCATGTCGTTTCATGGTGGTTTACTAGGTGTTGCGGTAGCATTATTACTATTTGCACACAACAATAAAAAGCCCTTTCTGCAAGTGGCCGATTTTGTTGCACCTCTCGTTCCTTTAGGGCTAGCCGCGGGGCGTGTGGGAAACTTTATTAATGGTGAATTATGGGGGCGTGTCAGTGATGTTCCCTGGGCGATGGTTTTCCCTCATGCCGACGATCAGGCACGGCACCCTTCCCAGTTGTACGAGTTAGGTCTGGAAGGTCTGGTGCTATTTATTGTTGTCTGGTGGTATAGTGCGACACCTCGTCCTGCCGGCTGTGTATCAGCAATTTTTTTAATTGGGTATGCCTGTAGCCGTCTGATAGTCGAGTGTTTTCGTGAACCGGACATACAATTGGGGTTTATTGCATTTGATTGGATGACGATGGGGCAATTATTGTCAATTCCCATGTTGTTGGTGGGTATAAGCTTATGGTGGGTTAAACGATGCAAACCTATTTAAATTTTTTGAAACACATCTTGGCACAGGGTGTTGAAAAATCTGATCGCACAGGCACTGGAACGTTGTCGGTATTTGGTTATCAAATGCGCTTCGACTTGCAGGCCGGTTTCCCATTGGTCACGACCAAAAAGCTGCATATACGCAGTGTCATATACGAATTACTTTGGTTCCTGCGTGGTGATACTAATATAGCTTATTTGAATGAGCATGGGGTTAGTATCTGGAATGAGTGGGCGGATAGCAACGGTGATCTGGGGCCTATTTATGGACGTCAGTGGCGATGTTGGCCAACGGCTGACGGCCGAATCATTGATCAATTGAAGGAACTTGTGCAGCAAATTAAGACCACTCCTGATTCGCGTCGTTTGATAGTAAGCGCATGGAATGTAGGAGAGCTGGACAAAATGGCCTTGATGCCATGTCATGCCTTGTTTCAGTTTTATGTGGCCAATGACCGCTTATCCTGCCAGTTGTATCAACGTTCTGCTGATGTTTTTTTAGGCGTCCCTTTTAATATTGCTTCTTACGCGTTATTAACACACATGGTGGCGCTACAGTGTAATTTGGAGGTGGGTGATTTTATTTGGACAGGTGGTGATTGTCATTTATACATGAATCATCTGGAGCAAGCCCGTACGCAATTAGCGCGCGAGCCTTTAGCTTCGCCACAATTAGTCATTAAAAGCCGCCCTGCATCGCTGTTTGAACACCAGTTTGAAGATTTTGAGTTTCAAAACTATCAATCGCATCCGGCAATTAAAGCCCCCATTGCGGTTTAACCGCCGATTTTTGCGCTTTTTCTAGGATACTGGACATTGGACAAAACTGCATGAAAAAAGACTCATGCAGCCTTGTCCATGAACGTGTGTAACAGCATAGATTCATGCTTTGTCATAGATCTTGTGTAAGCGTATGTATTTAATTAGGGGTTTGAGGCAAAGCTAATTTTTCTCAAACCCTCAGTTAAATCAAGAATAGATTATTTGAATAAAGCCGCATGCGTCTTTTTGCATGGGGTTTTGTCCAAACTCCAATAGGATAATGTAGCCATTTGATTTATCTACATGAAGGAACGAGTTCGCGATTTAAGACAAAACATGCCCCCTGCAGAAAACCGCTTGTGGTATTATTTGAGAGGCAGGCGATTGGAGGGGTATAAATTCGTTCGACAGCAAGCAATTGATAACTATACCCAAGATTCCTGCAGAAGGGAGCTTACCCTGAGTAAAGATCAACATTGATTTATTTTGATGGGACAGCCCTGTCCCGTACAGAGGGATCAATTCCATTTGTATCAAAAAAATGCGATGATAGCCGGCTAAATTATTTATGAAAATTAGCCACAACAGTTAGTGCAATAATTGGGCTTAAATACTTGACATTATGCATTTGATTATTTAAATTTTCCCGCTAATTTTTAATAAGAATAGAAGGCACTGCTTTATGAAAAAAAAGATAGAGATTTCACTTGATCAACCAAAAGAATTTATAAAAAAATTAAATCAACATATCGATTTATTAAAAAAATCTGCTCACGAATCGAATGGCGTCATTAAAGCAAATAAAGAGCTAAAGTCAAAATTTAACCCTCTTTTCATACCACAAATATGCTCAATCCATATTGCAAAATATCATCCAGAACTTGATCAAATTAAAATGATAGATTTTAAACCAAATACAAATCTATTTGCTTTGGCAATTACATTAATTTATAAAAATAATCAACGTGAGTATTATTTAATAAACAATCTCAATATTGTAAAAAGTCTAACTGAACTTAAAATAACAGCTTGTCAGCTTGAACTTACAGAGTTTTCGATAGTAAGTGGAATGATAAAGCATATTGATAAAACTGAAAATTCTACTGCTCCAAAACAATATTGGGATAAGAACTGGGATGATCCAAAAAATCATGGCCTATATTACGATGAAATTAATGATCCGATTGTCATCGATGCATATCAAAAACATGTTCTCTCCTCATTAAAAAAAATAAATGATGAAATAGTTATTCTCGACCTTGGTGCAGGAAAAGGCCGGTTAGCAAAAAAAATAATTACTGAAACATTGAAAGCTGGATTAAAAATTCATTATCTTTTTTTGGAACCTTCGAATATGCAGCTTCAACAGGCAAATAAATTTCTTAAGGATTTTGAGAAAACGGATAATTCAAAAATTACATATTTCCCTATAAAAATTGATGATCTGAAACTAACGCATCAAGTCGACTGCATTATTTCATCTGGTGGACCATTGAACATGGACATTGTCAAGCAACAACAAGCTATAGAAAATGTTTCAAAAATTGAGTCTTGGCTCTGTCCAAATGGTATTTTCATTGGTACAGGACAGACCGCTTTGGTGGTCAAAGCAAAGCATTTTAACAAGTGCGGACTAGAGCTTTTATCCTACGCTACGCCATGCAAGATCCCGGAAAAACTAAAAGAAAATAAATTTATCACTCTTTCAGTGAGCAAAGGAAGTTTCTTTAATCATTTTCAAAAATATGTGTGCAGAAAATCAGATTCTAAGGATAACAATGCAGAAATTTCCCAGCCAAATATTGAAAATACAAGGTTCATCAACAATAACAATTCCAATTAATTTTGGTTTATAAAATCCACATAAAGTGTCTCCTAAGAT
>Ga0364915_10096_pt2 | contig 21969 bp, 21 predicted proteins | sample ExccelJu500001D4_3_FD_206958 | JGI IMG/M metagenome (GOLD analysis project Ga0364915, IMG submission 206958) | Enriched cells from Trout Bog Lake Hypolimnion, Wisconsin, USA - BchlTB.June25.5000.01.D4 | ecosystem: Environmental > Aquatic > Freshwater > Lake > Hypolimnion/Profundal zone | place... | reverse complement strand
GTTAAATCTATCAAACGCGGTAAAAAAGCTAAAGATAAAGCATAAACGTAACTAAGGTGTTGTTCACCTAAAATTAACATGAGCCTAAACTAATGGAGAAATTTGATGAGACAATGGAAGCTCTTACTGATGTTTGTTTTGATGACACTGATTATCCCTTTTGCGCAAGCCCAATCCCCAGAGGGAAAGTGGACAACTATCGACGACGTGACTGGCAAGAAACGAGCGGTTGTGGACGTGGTTGTATCAAACGGTGTTTTAAATGGTACTATCGTTAAAATATATCCGCAGCCTGGTGATACAGGGAAATGTGAGCATTGTCTTGATGGGTTTAAAGATAAGCCTGTTTTAGGAATGCAGTTTTTGTGGGGTTTAAGAAATGAAGGTAATGGACAGTGGGGCGGTGGTAAAATTATAGATCCAAAAACGGGCAAGATTTATCGAGTCAAGATAACTGTTGATGGAAATAAATTACATGTTCGCGGCTACATTGGGGTCTCTCTGTTAGGCCGAACACAAATCTGGGTTAAATAAACGGACTCGTGGTAATTTTTGGCTTTGGCCAGAGAAAGAAAAAATACCTCCTTTCTCTGGCCAAAGCCAAAAAAAATCAAGTCGCTTAAAATACCGAAAACCCATTAGCCGTAAGTATATAAACTCCAATAAGAATACGCAGGTAAAAAATAGAAACTATGGTAGAAGTTCTTGCACGAAAAAAGTCATCATCAATTGATCCGTTGAAAAGGCCACCTCATTCAGCAGAGGCAGAGCAATCAATTCTTGGTGGATTGATGCTCGATAATCAGGCTTGGGATAAGGTTAGCTCAAAATTATGTGAAGCGGACTTTTATCGAACAGAGCATCGTACTTTGTTTCGTGCGATGATCGAGCTTACAAAGCGCGACCAACCCTTTGATGTGGTCACGTTACTGGATAATTTGAAATCACATGACAAACTGGACGATGCCGGCGGTGAAGCGTATTTATTTGAGTTGGCAAATAATACACCCAGTATCGCCAATGTGGTGGCTTACGCCGATATTGTGCGTGAAAAATCCGTACAACGGCAATTAATCACGGTTGCTGGAGAAATCGCAGATTCAGCCTATAATCCGGCTGGTCGGGAAGTCCCCGAGTTACTCGATCTTGCTGAAACCAAAGTATTTGCCATTGCCGAACAAACCGGAGGTGATGGAGCACCTGAAACTATTAAATCCATCCTGGTAAGAACTGTAGAAAAAATTGATGCCCTTTATCACAATGGTGATGCAATTACGGGGTTGGCTACTGGGCTTAATGATCTGGATGAGATGACTTCCGGTTTGCAACCCTCTGATTTAATTATAGTTGCAGGCCGCCCATCGATGGGTAAAACTACGCTAGCGATGAATATGGCCGAACATGCGGCTATCAGAGGTGGAAAACCAGTACTTGTATTCTCAATGGAAATGCCTTCTGATTCGCTAGCTATGAGAATGATGTCGTCGCTGGGGCGAATTGATCAGCATCGCATCCGTACTGGTAAGCTCAATGATGATGATTGGCCTCGTGTTACTTCGGCAGTGCATATGTTGTCAGAAGCTCCTTTGTTCATCGATGACAGCGCGGGCTTAAGCCCGGCGGAAATGCGTGCGCGCGCAAGACGGCTGGCAAAGGAGCATGGGCAATTAGGATTGATTGTTGTGGATTATTTGCAATTGATGAAAGTACCCGGTTTCAAAGCAGAGAATCGCACCGCGGAAATTTCAGAAATTTCGCGCAGTTTAAAATCCTTGGCCAAAGAATTAAAAGTTCCTGTGATTGCTCTTTCGCAGTTAAACAGAAGTTTGGAGCAGCGTCATGATAAGCGGCCTGTGATGTCCGATTTGCGAGAGTCTGGAGCCATTGAACAGGATGCAGATTTAATCTGCTTTATTTACCGAGATGAAGTGTATAACGAGGACAGCCCTGAAAAAGGGGTTGCTGAAATTATTATCGCCAAGCAGAGAAATGGTCCAATAGGTAGAGTTCGAGTAGCGTTTTTAGGTAAATACACTCGATTTGAAGATTTAGCTTATAACGGTTACCAAGAGTTGGAATAACGTGACAAGACCCACCCGTGTTCACATTGATGCAACAGCGCTGTTGCATAACCTTGGGCAAGTAAAACATTATGCCCCTGGCAAGAAGATTATTGCTATGGTAAAGGCGAACGCTTATGGCTGTGGTTTGTCAAAAGTTGTACCGGTGCTTGACAAGGAAGTCGATGCATTTGGACTAGCTTGTATGGAAGAAGCTTTAGCAGTTCGAAAATTAGGTGTACAACGTGACTGCGTGTTGTTGCAAGGTGTTTTTAGTGCTGATGAACTACCAGTCGCTGCAAAAAACAGATTTCAATGCGTCATTCATAGCGCTCTGCAACTGCGTTTATTATTAGATACTCCTTTAGAGAGCAAGATTAAGATATGGGTTAAAGTTAATACAGGGATGAATCGATTGGGTTTTCTGCCGCAGGAAATTTATGATGTATTACAGACGCTTCACTCCTGTCCTTGGGTTGATGACAACATCGGTTTAATGACTCATTTGGCTTGTGCAGACTCTCCTGAAGACCCTACAAATCAAAATCAGTTACAACGTTTCAGAGATCTTAAGTTACCTAGTCTCTCACTTATTAAAAGTATTGCGAATTCGGGCGCGATTATGGCGCTTCCTGATACTCACGCCGATGTAATTCGGCCTGGAATAATGTTATACGGCGTATCTCCCTTTCCCCGACAAACAGGCGTGCAACTGGGTTTGAAGCCAGTTATGCATTTTGTATCGGCAATAAGCGCGATACATCACTATCCGACAGGCGTACCTATAGGCTATGGTCGAACTTGGAAAACCCCCAGACCTTCTATTATTGGGGTTGTCGCGGCAGGATATGGTGATGGCTACCCACGTCACGTTGGTGAAAATACGCCGGTGTGGATTAATGGTGATTACGCACCGATAGTTGGGCGAGTATCGATGGATATGTTGACGGTTGACCTGACTGACTGTATGAAGGCGGATCTTGGTTCCACAGTAGAACTTTGGGGACAATACGTTCCAGTGGAAACCATTGCACAAGCAGCTGGGACTATTGGTTACGAGCTGCTTTGCCAGTTTGTACCGCGTGTTCGGTAATCCTAGTTATTTCTTCGTGCACATTGCTAAGCTTGGTGTTAGAATTGGAACGGTTTTTAAATTTTTTTTACAGGTGAATTTCATGAGAAAACTCTTGTTAGCAATACTGTCTGTCTCTATTTTTCTAACCGCTTGTACACAGGTAACGAATGAAGGGGTAGGGACTGTGACAGGAGGCGTGGTTGGCGGCTTAATCGGCAGTCAATTTGGAGGTGGTTCTGGACGTGTTGCAGCTGCTGCCGGCGGCGCTTTATTAGGCGCTTTTCTTGGTGGCAACATTGGTCGTACCATGGACAAAGTGGATCGTATGGAAATGCAGCGAGCGCTGGAAACTGCACCAGTTGGCCGTGAAGTAACGTGGGTAAATCCTGATAATGGTAATAGATACATGGTTAGACCAACAAAAACCTACTACAACAATCGACAACCCTGTCGTGAATACACAACGCATGCGATTATAGGTGGGAAGTCACAAGAAATCTTTGGCAAGGCTTGCCGCCAAGGCGACGGTTCGTGGCGAGTTGTTAATTAACACAGTAACGCATGCCCGACAATTCTTGTCATATCCATCACTGCTATTATTGTTGCCTGGATGCAGCGTAGCGTAATCCGGGAATTTAGTGCCACTGATCCCGGATTACGCTACGCTGCATCCAGGCAACAGTTCGATGCTTTTATCCAGAACTTAATGGCAGTGGTCACAACCATGCCGGGCATGCTGCGCCCATATCATTACCTTTACGCAGAATTCCTGAAAAAAATAGCCTTATAGTCTATCTTGTGCTATATTCTTACTATCCTAGTTTTGATTGGTCTTGCAGGGAGTTTGCCATGGCCCATCTAATTTACTCTGTTTTGCCGAACCCAAGGCGTCCAATTGTTTATATTAAACCGCAACTAAGCGTTGCCGAGTGCGTGAAGCTAATGGCTAGCGAGGATATAGGTGCGTTAGTGGTGCGCGATGCCAAGCGCCTGGTAGGTATGGTTACTGAGCGGGATATAGTCAGAGCCTGTCTTCATCGGGATCTGGATCCTAAAAAAACAACAGCAGCCGACATTGCTTATAAGGATGTCAGCGTATTAAATAGTAATGATCCTGTTGAAAACGCCATGGAGATTATCACCCGAACCAAACGACGACATGTCTTGGTAAAAGAAGGCACTGAGTTGATAGCTATTCTTTCCATAGGAGATTTGCTGTTGTATTTGCTTGACGACAAATCACGCGTTATCGAACACCTCGAAAATTATATTCATTCCTAAGCATTGAAGTCCTTGGTATCGAGCCATTTTTTTGGACAGAGAAAGGAGTTTTTTTTCCTTTCTCTGTCCAACGTCCAATAAATAAGGAGTAAATATGAAACAAAAATCGAGCTTTTTGCGCATTAACTATCTTGTCACGCCAGTGTTGCTGAGCCTGGTTAGTGTTCAGGCTCATGCATTACCATCAGCACCAGGCATTGTGCACCATCCTATCCATTACAAGCCCAATACACCCCATTTATTGCCTTCAGGATTAAGCCCAACCCAACTGAGTACTGCTTATGGGTTTCAGGCTATTTCTGCACAAGGAGAAGGGCAGGTTATTGCCATAGTTGATGCGTTTGATGATCCACGCATAGAATCTGATTTAGCCGTTTTTAACAGACAATTTGGCTTGCCATCCTGTACTACGAGCAATGGGTGTTTTAAAAAAATTTATGCAGCAAATAAAAAGCCGCCAAAAAATGCAGGGTGGTGCGGGGAAATTGCTCTCGATGTGGAGTGGGCTCATGCAATGGCTCCAAAAGCCAAGATTATACTCGTGGAAGCGGCAAGCGATAGTACAGCCGATTTATATACTGCGGTGAAGGTTGCGGTTGATAAGGGTGCTACTGTCGTGTCAATGAGTTGGGGAGGTAGCGAGTTCGAGGATCAACGCTCCTATGATACGATTTTTAATAATTCAAAAGTAACTTTTTTAGCCTCATCCGGTGATAACGGTGACGGAGTGCAGTATCCTGCGGCATCTCCCTATGTACTTGCTGTGGGTGGGACGACTCTGACAGTGGATTCGGTTGGAAACTATCAGGGGGAAACAGCCTGGTCTGGAAGCGGCGGCGGGGTTAGTGCTATAGAAGCGTGGCCGGAAAGCCAAATGAGTTTACCTATACCGCAATCCAATAACATGCGTGGTGTGCCTGATGTAGCCTATAACGCGGATCCAGAGACTGGTTTTTCAGTCTATAATTCTGTGCCTGGCCTTCAAGGTGCAGGTTGGCAAGTTGTTGGTGGGACCAGCGCAGGAGCCCCTCAATGGGCGGCAATCGTTGCAGTTGCGAATTCATCATGGGGCAAAAATGCAGGTGCTGAATTTAGCTCACTCCTGTATTTGGCTGCAAATTCTGAAACGGGTAACTACAATAACTTTTTTAATGATATTACGTCAGGTATAAACGGTGATTGTAGTTATTATTGTAATGCACAGGTAGGTTATGATTATGTAACAGGACTAGGGAGCCCTATAGTTGGCTATTTAATCCCAGGGTTAGTTAATCAAATACCACAAGAACCTTCAACGAACTTGCACGGATAGTTGAAAATTGGACAGTACGGCATGAAAAAACTCTCATTTCGCACTGTCCATGAAACGTTGTACTACGTGAATTTCATTGGAATTAGTTCTCTCAATTGAATTAAACGAAGATTGTCTAATTAACAAGCAATACAATTTGTAAGGAAAATTGATGTGCGAATCCTTGGTATAGCATTTGCTTTGTTGTGTTGCCTTCTATCATCAGGCTGGGCAGGCAACCAATCCTTCTCCTGGTTTAGCATTGATAAGAACAAGCATGTTAGATTGCGTGTGGATATGTTTACCTCATCGACTTGCCCGCACTGTGCAAAAGCAAGTCAATTTTTTACAGACCTGGAAGCTAAAAACGATTGGTTAGACATTCATCGCTATGTCATTAATCAGGATAAAGCAGCGTTGGAGACGTATAATCAATTGTTGAAGCAACAACAATTACATGATTTTTCTGTTCCGGCGGTATTCTTTTGCAATATTCGCTGGGTCGGTTTTGTCGATGCTCAAACCAGTGGGAAGCAGCTGTTGAAAAGTCTGAATTTTTGCCATTCACAACTTATTAAAACGGGTGAATTATCAACAACAACAGAGCAGATTCTTAAACAGATGTCCACGGCAAAATGGTATGAGGAAAATTTAGTTTCTAACTTATCCGCGGTCACATTCATTCCCATTATGGTCATCATGGATGTACTAAATCCCTCTTCAATCGTTGTTATATTGGCCTTATTTTCTTTTTTAATTATTCAAAAGCAACAATCTATGCGACTTGGATCGAGTATTTTATTTTTGATATTCGTAGGCCTTGCCCATACTATCCAACAAGTTCATACGGTTTTTTTCTACCAAATGTTATCCATGCTCCGTGTTCCAGTTGCTTTGATTGGCCTGGGTTTATTATCCTACGCGTTGTTGTTTTTTTCAGAGAAAAAGGTATTACCTTGTGCGATTTCTCTGATAGTGCTTGTGTTTACAGCCTTTGCTGTAGAAACGTATCAGCAAATACACATTCCTAATTTTTCGATGATCTTTCATCAATGGGTTATTGCTCATGGATTTACCAAATTCAGGCAAATAAGTTACGCTATTATTTATCAATTACTTTATATTCTTTCTCTAGGACTTCTTACACAAGGTCTTGTTTTTTTAATTAAAAATTATAGAAAATGGTCCAGACATCAACGAATAGCGGAGGAATTTGCCTGGCAATACCTGGTAATTATTGCATTGCTTTTACTTGGCTATCCTTCTCTGTTGGGAAATGCCACAGCCGCATTTCTAATTTTTATACTGGTGCTATTAACAAGTTGGGGTAGGTTTAAAATGAACAGCTACTTGATTTGAGCGGAGTGATTTGGGATCATTGCATGATTGTGTTTTATTAGGTGCCAAGATGAGTAAGCTGGGTGATATTCCCGTAGTAATTGAGAGCGGTCAGAAGTATAAAACGCCGCACGGCGTAGTGGCCATTAAAGATGGGGTAAAATCTGGCGGGGAGGTGACGGCGCGATTGCCTAAACCTAAGTGGTTGCGTATTGTTAATCAAATCTCACCCTCTTACAACAAAGTAAAGGAACAAGTTGTTAAACATCAGTTATCAACGGTTTGTGAAGAGGCAAAATGCCCTAATATTGCTGAGTGCTGGTCTCATGGAACAGCAACCATTATGCTAATGGGCTCTGTATGCACCAGAGCATGTCGTTTTTGCGCGGTAGACACAGGCAATCCACACGGCTGGTTAGATAAAGACGAGCCTGAAAATACGGCCAAAACGGTTGCCTTAATGAATCTTGATTACGTGGTTTTAACATCGGTTGACCGAGATGATTTGATTGATGGCGGTGCAAAACATTACGCGGATAGTGTGCGTGCTATCAAGGCTCGTTGTCCTAATACCAAAATTGAAGCATTAACGCCTGATTTTCAAGGTAAGGAAAAGGACATTGCGACCTTGCTGGATAGTGGTTTGGATGTTTTTGCTCAAAATGTTGAAACAGTTGAACGATTAACCTACCCGGTGCGGGACAAACGCGCTGGTTATTGGCAAACCCTCAATGCATTAGCGTTTTCAAAAAACTATCGCCCAGAGGTGTTAACCAAAACGAGCCTAATGCTAGGGCTTGGTGAGACGGACGATGAAGTTATTAAGACAATGGATGAGCTGCGAGCTAAAAACATAGACATACTGACTCTCGGTCAATATTTACAACCTACCAAACATCATCTTCCGGTTGTGCGTTACGTTACTCCGGAGAAATTTCTTGAGTTTCGTGAAATTGGCTTAGAGAAAGGTTTTTTTGAAGTAGCTTCAGGACCTTTGGTTCGATCCAGTTATCGTGCTGACAGGGTTTTTAAACGGGATAATCTTGGGTTGTAGGATCTGTTGGCTCATTAGTCAGCGATTGCTTATAAACAGAGTATTCAGGCACGGTCTCACAATAACCGTTAGTTAAGTTAAAAATCGCAAAATTGCATCGTTTAGCAAAGGAGCCTTCTGGATTGAAATCTTTAACTGCCGCTGCTTTATTATATGCGGATAAAATACTGGTTGCTATTTCGTCATTGGTAAGACTTTTATCGCCACCTAATTCCTGCAGAAGGTCATTGGCTAATTGAGTGTGTTTTCGCCTTCTATGGAAAAACATAAAACTTTTTATTCCAGTTCCTTTATCCCAATAATCAAAAAATAAGTTAGCAATAACTTTCGAATTAGTAACTGCATCGGGTTTGGCATTAAACTGCTTAATTAAATTATGATAAGTAGGCAGGTAGAGATAACGCGGCGTATACAATTCGTTTTGACCTCTAAACACAGAAACCAATTTTTTAGTACTTACTTTGAGATAGGAAAATAGGTCTTTAAAAGTGATGTTGCTGCTAACATGTTGTTTGACAAAATCAGAAGGAATATCGATTATTGCAATGGTGCTGCTGGGATCTACCGCATCGCAGGCAGACTTATAATTTGTTAAAAGAATTAAATTGTCCTCGGCATTAAGTTTAGGAATAGGAAGGTTAAACATACCGCCAGTTTTTCTCTCTTTTGTAGAAATTGTTACATCATAGAAGGGAAGAATGCCACCGAGGCCATAGCTAATCACAGCACGAGGTAACACGCAATAAAATCGCGAGTACTCTACTTCCTGTTGATCAACTTTCTTTTTGTACCTATAAACCATGGCCACCCCTATCGTTTTAAGTAAGTATAGACAATAACTTTACGCTTAGAAGGTTTTCTAGGATAATTGCTTGCTACGAGGGAACCACTTTTTTTCAGGATAAAATAATCCCTTTTTTTCTTAAGTTTCGCTGTACCGCAAAAGCTATGTACATCATCATAATTCCCAGAACAATAGCGCAGCCTCCCAGTATCAAGTAATAATGTTGATAAATAAGCAGGCTTTGTACCGCGGAGAATGTATTTATCGGAATGGCGGCAAATTCCGCAAGCCGTCCTGAAAGCGCGTTAGACAACGAGCCAGCTAGATACCAAACACCCATTGCAAAGGCTAATCCCTTGCTATCACAATACAGGCCTATCATGCTTAAACCAATGGCACTTACCCAAAGTTCAGCCAGCGTTATTAGTACGTAGGTGAGGGCAATGTAGTTGCCGCTGATAAAGCCTGCAGGCGCCTTATTGGCAGCGAAAGCCATTACTAATAATGCAATGCCTGCTAATAGAGTGCCGCTGGCAAATTGGTAGGGGATAGTAAAACGAGGAAAACGACGATAAAACCGAGGTAATTGTAGGCCCAACACAATAATAAGTAAGGGGTTGAGCATCTGGTAGTGCGCAGGGGAGACAGCGAAACTTAATAGCTTTAAATCAGAATTAGTTTTTGCACACAAAACAAGTGTGCTGTTCATCTGATTATAAATAATAAAAAAAATAACGGCTTCAATAATGAGCAACAAGGCCAGTAACTGCTTTGTTTTTGCAAGACCCTGCAGAGCAAGAGTTCTTGAGAAAAACCATAAAATGCCCAAGCCACAGCCGATACTAATGACAATACTGGCCAGGTAGATATGAGAGTAGGCTGCTAAGGTAAACAAATAAATACCCAGGATATAAAACAACAACTGGTACTTCGATTTTGCAGTTAGCGCTTGAGTATCTTTTCCCGAAATAACGTTGTCATAAAGCGAGTAATGTTTTATAAAATTTAAAGCAGCTACTGATTTTCCAGCAAAAACAAGAGCTAAAATTGACAAGAGCCCGTAGCGGCTATCCAGAAGTGATGGCGCAATAATAGCCGCAAGTAAGCCGCCGACATTAATGGCCATGTAATAAATAGTCATCGCAGATTTTGCTTTAATAGCATCGTCACTATAGATGTTGGAAACCATACTCGAAGCAGTTCCCATCAATAAGGAGTTGGTCGCTGGAATAAGGGCAAATGCGGCGATAAATAATTTATCCCCGAGGCTTGTCAAGGTATATCCGCTCAACATAACTAGTAGATAGGCTATAGCCAGCATAATGCTTCCCAACAGGATTGATCGCCTTATGCCCAATACCTGATCAGCCATATACCCACCCAGAATTGGCATTAAATACCCTGTCGCTTGAGTGATGCCAATGAAGACGTAAGCCTTAGTCTGGCTATAGCCCAATCCCTGTTCAAACATCGGGCGGGTTAAAAATAATATTAGAACCGTGTTTAGCGTGTAGACTGAAAATTGGCTCCAGAATGTTATTTGTGCAATGTTATTAGTTTGCTTTTGCCGCGTGTCCCAATGGGGTAAATAACGCTTAATGCCTTGATAGCTGGGATTTGGACGCATCGGAGTAAACTACTTTTTCAGAGTTATTTCTTTGCCAGTATTACATCAATAATATGGGTATCGCGATAGGGAAACGTGAATATTTTGCTAAACAATCGTTTTAGCCGTTCAATAAGAAATTTTTTAGGCAACATTCGGATGGAAATACTATTTAAAAACCAGGTTCCTTCGATTCCAAATAAGGCCAGTTCATCAATGTTGTATAAAGTAATAGGGATTCGCAAGCGCTGATGCTGTACGATTTTAAATTGATGTTGCTCAAAAACATTCAGCAATTCATCCAGTCCAGATGCAACGGTAGTGTTTTTAACCGCTGTTTTATAATAATGGCCAACGACTCGACTGATTAACGATCCTGTAGCAATGAAATTTGCCAAGTGTTGTTGAGCAACAGGAAAGGATTCATAGGTTGTGGTGATGAGCGAGAAATGGCCATTGGAACGAGTCAACAAATCCGCTTCATTGAACAAGGTATTAATGGGCACGTAGGCGTTAATAAAATGGGCTAGCACGAGATCCTGGCTGTGATGAGGTAAAAAATGGCTTGCCTGAGCGGCACTCGCTTCAATGGTTGTTAGGGGCAAAGCTTGTTGAGCACGTGCCAGCATTTCAGAGGAGATATCAATTCCGGTAAAACTTGCCAAGGGCATAAGTTGTCTAAGTTTTTCCAGAAAAGCGCCGTTTCCAACACCAAAATCGAGAACTTTATAGCCTTGCCGTAGACCCAGATTTTCATGTTTAATCTGATCTATCGCTATACTATGACTTTCGCTGATCGACCCAAATTTGTCAGCGGTTTCATATTGGTTAGCAATTTCATTATACATGGCCTTCAAGGACACGCAGGTTTCCTGTTTATAGACATGAAAATAGTATATCCCTAAATTACCCTGTATTGCGAATGGTGTTTGATGGTATTATCTGAAACTTCATAGAAATCAGTATGCAATCAAGCTCATGAATTATGACATTGAAATAGAGCCGGCAGGTGTTAAATATCAAGGAACTAATGCTGATACGCTATTAAATGCGGCGTTGAACAGTAAATTATTCCTAGAACATAGTTGCAGAAAAGGTGAGTGCGGGCTTTGTACAGCAACCGTATTAACTGGGTGTGTGAAAAATGAACATGGAAATCTGGTCACTTCAGGAGAGATATTAACCTGCCGCTCCTATCCTCAAAGTAACCTTTGCTTAAAGGCAAATTTTTTTCCTGAATTGGCTGGCATTGATTGTGTAACCCTACCTTGTAAAGTGGTCAGTTGTGATTTTGCAACGGATGGCATTGTCATTTTAAACCTGAGATTTCCACCGTCTGTTAGGTTTAATTATCTACCTGGCCAGTACATCGATTTAACCTACAAAGGCGTTAAGCGAAGCTATTCGATTGCTAACATTCAAGATGGTTTAGGAAGCGTGGAGCTGCATATTCGGCTGTTAACCAATGGCCAGTTTAGTGAATTATTGCTGGAGAGTGATACTACTGGAAAACTTATGCGGCTAGAGGGACCAAAGGGAACCTTTTTTGTTAGAAAAGCATCTAATCCGCTGATATTTCTTGCAGGTGGTACAGGTTTTGCGCCAATTAAGGCCATGGTAGAGGCGTTACTTAAAAATAATAGTGATCGAACGATTCACATTTATTGGGGCATGCCAAAATCAAAAGGCTTTTATACCCAGGTTGCCGAATTCTGGGCAAGGGAAAGCTCCTATGTTCATTTTGTTCCAGTAGTTTCTAGTGATGATGAAACATGGAACGGCCGCAAAGGGCTGGTGCATAACGCGGTAATCGAAGATTTTCCCGATCTGAGCGGCTATCACGTGTATGCCTGTGGTTCTCCCTTAATGATCAATAAAGCCAAAGAGGCGTTTATTTCTCAAGGCCTGAATGCAGCACAGTTTTACGCGGATATATTTGTTTCATCAAGTTAATCCTGGAGTAAAGAGATGTAGCCTGGATGCAGCGAAGCGTAATCCGGGATCAGTGGCACTGAGTTCCCGGATTACGCTTCGCTGCATCCAGGTTTCGACTTTTTTTTATCAAGAATGATTGTAAATTAATCATGGAGTAAAGTATGAAAGCAGTTATTTTGGCTGGTGGCTTGGGGACGCGCTTAAGTGAAGAAACCGTGGTAAAACCAAAGCCTATGGTTGAAATTGGCGGCAAACCTATCATTTGGCATATAATGAAGCATTATTCTGCCCATAACATCAATGATTTTATTATTTGTTGTGGTTATAAAGGTTATATAATCAAGGAATATTTTGCTAATTATTTTTTGCACATGTCGGATGTGACTTTTGACATGCGTGAGAACCAAATGCACGTGCACAACATGCGTGCAGAGCCCTGGAATGTCACGCTGGTCGATACAGGGGATAATTCAATGACCGGAGGGCGGCTGGCACGGGTTGCAAATTTCCTACAGCATGAAGAAGCGTTCTGTTTTACGTATGGAGATGGTTTAAGTGATGTCAATATTACCCAATTGGTAGATTTTCATCGTTCCCATCGAAAGCTTGCAACGCTAACGGCAACGTTTCCTCCGGGGCGTTTTGGAGCGCTGGATATTGAAAATACGGTAGTGCGCAATTTTAAAGAAAAACCAAAAGGCGATGGGGGCATGATAAATGGCGGTTTTTTTGTGCTCTCGCCTGAGGTATTGAATTATATTGATGGCGATAGTTGTATTTGGGAGCAATATCCATTAAATCAACTGGCAGCTGAAGGCCAACTAATGGCTTACGAGCATCATGGGTTTTGGCAACCAATGGATACTTTGCGCGATAAAGTACTCCTTGACTCACTCTGGAGCGACGGTAGCGCCCCATGGAAATTATGGGAGTAGCGGGGATGAAAAATCGTGATTTTTGGCAGGGAAAAAGAGTATTTGTCACTGGACATACAGGTTTTAAAGGCAGTTGGCTTTGCGTGTGGTTGCAGCATATGGGAGCGTTTGTGCAGGGATATTCGTTAGCGCCGCCTTCGCATCCAAATTTATTCACCGAGCTTCAGTTAAGCAAAAAGATAGACTCAGAAGACGGTGATATTCGTGATATGGAGAGTCTTTATCAGAGTATCAAGCGTTTTAAACCCGACATTATTTTCCATCTGGCGGCTCAATCTCTAGTACGTTTGTCCTACGAAACTCCTTTGGAAACCTATAGTACTAATGTGATGGGAACCGTATCGCTATTTGAAGCCGTGAGAAAGATAGGGGGCATTAAAGCCGTGGTGAATATCACCAGTGATAAATGTTATGAGAATCAGGAATGGTTATGGGCTTATCGTGAGTCAGAGTCCATGGGCGGTTTTGATCCCTACAGTTGCAGTAAGGGGTGCGCTGAATTAATTACGACTTCTTATCGACGTTCATTTTTTAATCCTGAACGCTACAGAGAACATGGCTGCGCTCTAGCCAGTGCCAGAGCCGGAAATGTCATTGGAGGAGGAGATTGGGCGCTTGATCGGCTGGTTCCTGATATAATGAAAGCCTTTTCTGAGAAGCAAACAGTAAAAATTCGCAATCCGCTTTCAATTCGTCCCTGGCAACACGTTTTGGAGCCCTTGTCGGGTTATCTCATGTTGGCTGAAAAGCTTTACACAACGGGTTGTGAGTTTGCTGAAGCCTGGAATTTTGGCCCTAAAGAAGAAAGCACTCAATCGGTACAATGGATAGTAGAGCGATTGGCTTCCCAATGGGGTGAGGATGCCGAATGGCAACTCGATGAAACAACGCATCCGCATGAAGCCAATTTTCTTAAACTCGATTGTTCAAAAGCGCAGTATAAATTAGAATGGCGGCCTGTTTGGGATCTGGAGTACACACTTAATCGCACAGTGAATTGGTATCAATCATGGCAGCGAGGAGAGGATATGTATCACTACACAATAGCAGAAATTAATGATTATACTCACGTCTAATGGGTTTTCGGTATTTTAAACGAGGCTTGGGCGGAAAAAGCAATAGCTTAAAAACCGAAAACTCATTAGTCGTGAGTATATATGGCAACTAGCCTACGTCCAGCCGCTTTGGAGTAAGCAGTTACATTATATTAACTCATAAGGTAGTTTATAAGCATGGCAAAAGAACATTTACGTCAAGAAATATTATCATTGGTCGCACAATATGCTGATTTACAATACGCTCCTCAGGCGTTTGAAGCGGGCAAGACTGTAATTCCTCCTTCTGGGAAAGTATTGGGTGTTAAAGAATTGCAAAATATGGTGGAAGCATCCCTTGACGGTTGGCTAACCACTGGACGATTTAATGACGCTTTTCAACAGCGACTTGCCGACTATTTAAACGTGCCTCATGTGATAACCACAACGTCAGGTTCGTCAGCCAATCTGCTTGCAATGACTGCACTAACCTCGCCTAAGTTGGGCGAGCGACGAGTTAAGCCAGGCGATGAAGTGATTACCGTTGCAGCGGGTTTCCCAACCACGGTGAATCCAATCATTCAAAATGGGTTAGTGCCTGTATTTATAGACGTGGACATTCCTACTTACAATGTCAATGCGAGCCTTATTGAGGGAGCAATCACTGACAAAACCAAAGCAATTATGATAGCTCATACCTTAGGCAATACTTTTGATTTAACCGAAGTAAAACGCCTTGCGGACAAGTATAAATTATGGTTAATCGAAGATTGCTGCGATGCATTAGGTACTACTTATGAGGGACAATTAGTTGGTAGTTTTGGAGACATTGCAACACTGAGCTTCTACCCCGCACACCATATCACAATGGGTGAAGGTGGTGCTTTATTTACCAAATCAAAACTGTTGCATACGATAATTGAATCGTTTCGGGATTGGGGGCGCGATTGTTATTGTGCGCCTGGTTGTGATAATACTTGCGGCAAACGTTTCGACCAGCAACTAGGTTCTTTACCTCGCGGCTATGATCACAAATACACCTATTCTCATTTAGGTTACAATTTAAAAATTACGGACATGCAGGCCGCTTGTGGCTTGGCTCAAATGGATAGTCTGGAACAATTTGTTGCTCAAAGAAAAGCGAATTTCAACTACCTAAAACAGGGTCTATCGTCTTGCTCAGAATTTATAATTTTACCTGAAGCAACGCCTAAGGCCTCCCCATCCTGGTTTGGTTTCCCAATCACCATGAAAGCGGAGCATCACATTGACCGTGTTGATTTCATGAAATTTTTGGATCAAAACAAGATTGGCACGCGCTTGCTGTTTGCAGGGAATTTAACGCGCCAACCTTATTTTGAAAACATCAGTTACCGAGTGCATGGCAGCCTCACGAATACAGACATTGTGATGAACCACACGTTTTGGATAGGTTTATATCCTGGATTAAGTGCTGTTCATTTGGATTTTGTTATTGAAAAATTTGAAGAATTTTTTGGTTTAGGTTTCTGATTGGTGGAATGGACATGAAGGCATCTGATGCAGTAGCTGAACTATTAGCTCACAAAGGCGTTCATATTGGGTTTGAGTTAATTGGGGGAATGATAACTCATCTTGTAGACAGCATTAATCAATTAGCTAAAACGAGATTGGTATCCGTGCATCATGAACAAGGCGCTGCCTTTGCTGCAGGTGGCGTGGCTCGGGCGACCAACAATAAAATTCTAGGAGTTGCTCTGGCAACGAGTGGGCCTGGCGCTACCAATTTAATCACGGGCATCTCTGATTGCTGGTTAGATAATGTTCCGTGTTTATTCCTGACAGGCCAGGTTAATACTTACGAATCCAGAGGCGATAAAAAGATTAAGCAGCAGGGATTTCAGGAACTGGATATCATTTCACTAGTAAGCTCTATTACAAAATTTGCAAAAAAAATTGACAGCGTTGATCAATTGCTTCCTGAGATGAACCGTGCGATTGATATTGCCCGCAGTGGAAGGCCTGGCCCAGTTTTGCTTGATATTCCCATGAATCTTCAACGTGAGATAATTGATGACAGCCAGCTTCATGCGCTTCTCTTGGCGGATTCGGAGCTGAATCAAGACAGTGAATCCCCTTCATCGGATTATTATTACGAAACGTCTAAAGTTCATAACGCGCTGCTGAATGCAGCAAAGCCCCTTGTTTTACTAGGCGGGGGCGCCGTAAACGATGCGTTGTTTCCTTTATTTCTTGAAGCGCTTCAGACACTTACTATTCCTTATACGGCCAGCTTGAAAGGATGTGAAAAAATAACAAAAAATAACTTGTATCTGGGCATGTTAGGCGCTTATGGTACAAGGCTAGCCAATTATGCAATACAACACTGTGATTTATTACTGGTTATTGGTTCACGCTTAGATGTGAGGCAAACCGGTTCTGACTGTCAGGATTTTGCAAGAAATGCGCGTATTATTCAGATAGATATTGATGAGCATCAACTGGATAATCGAATAAAAGCAGACACTTCCTTGCATATGAACGCCCATCATTTTTATAAACATTTTGCAACTTTGTCCAGTCACCAGCCTGACGCTCAAATAGCGCAAACTACTTGGCTTCAAAGTCTTTATGCAAAGAAGCAGGCTCATGCTCGAAATGAGTACGAGGAATTTCAATTAAATCCCTACGATATTTTTACCTTAATCAACCAAAAATTCAAAGGCCTGGCAGTTCAATTTGTCTGCGATGTCGGCAACAATCAGATGTGGGCTGCTCATACGATTGAACTAGATGAGTTACAAAAAATGCACCATTCGGGGGGGCTAGGAGCCATGGGGTTTTCTATTCCAAGCTCTTTGGGAGTGCAATTGGCATCCGGTGTTCCGGTTGTCAGCTTTTCAGGTGATGGTGGCGCTCAATTAAATATCCAGGAGCTTGACATTATCGCTCGGGAAAATCTCCCCATATTAACCATTATTCTCAATAATAAAGCGTTGGGCATGGTAAAAAATTTCCAGGATTTGTACTTTGATGGCCGCAACCGTTCAACGTATTGGAAGCAATATTCCTGCGATTTTGTACGAATAGCCAAGGGCTATAATCTGAAATCTGAAAAAGCAACGACGTTATTGCAACTCTCAGCCTGTATTGATTCGTTTCTTTTATGTCCACAACCGATGTTTATTGAGGTAGATATCGAGTTCGTTAATGAATGTCGCCCACGGTTAGCCTTCGGAGATAAACTGGATGCTCAGTCGCCGAGGGATCCCCATCGCTGATTAATCTTATTTTTTCAAAGACGGTTATTATAGCCCCGATGACTGAGGCCTTTATTTCTTAAGCATGCAACTCCCTAGAACCATTGATTTTAATATAAGAAAGCAAGGCCACAAACACCATGGAATTAATGCCATTGCTCAACTCCTATTATCATTTAGTGCACCTTCTCACCTGGGACAACTTATGATGATTCTGTAAGAAGACATTGACACGCGATGCTAACTTTATTTATCATGCCGTTTTTAGAAAGCAAGAACAATATTTAATGGATTTTCAATGGATTTTTTAATCGTTACGGAACCAGACGATGCTCATGCCATCGCTGTACAACTCGCGCTAGAAAGCATGGAACACAGGGTTAAGCTGTTGTTTACAGCTGATCAGCCAACAAAACAGAAAAACTCTGTCTTTATTAATAATAAAGAATCTTATTCTAAAACAGTTGACTCATTTAGCACTCACTCAAATGAATCTTACGATGTTGTTTGGTGGCGCAGACCACGAAAACCTTTTGTATCCCGAGACGAGGTGCATGCCGATGATTATTATTTTGTATGTCGTGAGAATACGTTTTTTCACGATGCAATCACTCATCATCTGGCGCCAAATGCTTGGTGGATTAATCCAAAGGAAGCCGCGACAAGAGCTAATAATAAGTTATTACAACTCAAAATAGCTGTGCAATGCGGCATGATCATTCCAACTACCTTGTTTTCAAATAACCCGCAAGACATTCGTAAATTTGCTCGGGACCACAAGAGGAATGGAGTAATCTACAAACCACTTTGCTCAAATTTTTGGTTTGAAGAGTCTGAGTTAAAGATAACTTACACTAGCCCACTTCATACACTGCCAAGCGACCACCTGCTTCAAATGACCCCTGGAATTTATCAAAAAACCATTCACAAAGCTTACGAATTACGAGTTACTTGCTTTGGAGATTATATTGTAGCTGCTAAATTAAACTCACAACAACAGCTCGAAGGCGAATACGATTGGCGTCGGATCCAAGGAGGGGTTATGCAGATTGAGCCCTATATTCTTCCTGAAAAAATTAAAAAACAAATCCAAAAGTTTATGCAAGCAATGGGTCTTGTGTTTGGTTCCCTAGATTTTATCGTTACGAAAGAACAAGAATACGTGTTTTTAGAAGTCAACGAGCAAGGACAATTTTTATGGATAGAGGAAAGCAATCCAGAAATCCATCTACTGGATACTTTTATACAGTTTATTTTGCATAAAAGAAGAACTTTTATCTGGGATACAAAACAAATAAAGCATAACGTATTGAATTATAATCAAACTATTTATCAACGAATTTCAACTCAAATTCAAGAACACGTGTATTTAAATTCAGCAAAAGCTTATACAACATTACAACAACAAGCATAGGTACAACCGTATTGAGCAGCATGGAAGGGGATGCTTGATCAGTTCGCAATTTCCTAAAGGAAAAAGGGAATGGCGAATATACAATACAAAAATGGAGATACTAATGAGTAGTAAGAAGCAAGATAATCATGAACGTGTTTTAGCCTATCAAGCAGCAACCACGTTGACTTATGATGAGATGGAGCAGATTTCCGGTGGGAATGCTGGGCTGTATTGGACTATGTATCAGAGCGGGGTTGCTGGTAAAGGGAGCGGTGCGGAGCCGCAACTCTCTGTCGATGGTAGTTGGGATTATTAATATTACCTCACTCTAATTTACTTAGCATGTCGGAGTTTTTATTAATCCTGGCATGCTTGAGACACAATTTTATAAAAAGGAAGCACGCATGAAACCACTATTACCATTTATTGCCGGTTGCTTATTGACCTCAAATATCCTGGCAAAACCCATCGTCGATATTGACGTTTACGGTGTTGATTCAAAACAGGCCGAAGAAATTAAAACACGTTATGGCCAACAAGTTCGCAGTATTGAATTTGCTATACAGAGTGCCATAGAATCTTCAGTAAATAAGGCTCTTGCATCAAAAACCATACTTCTGGATAATATTAAACCACCACATGGATATAACCAGTTGAAAAAAAATCGTCAAGCACTGCTTGATCAAATCAAACGAGAACAAAATCTATTGTATGTTAACGCCGCGACTATTTTTTATATGCCAAAAAATGTTTCGTATACAACGATTGAAGTGGTCTCAAAGGCACATCCAGAATTACTACGATATACGGCACCTCAAGCACACTCTAAGGTAACACACACGCCCACGGATCTCATTGACAAAATGAATGAATTTGGCCAGATCTCCATGATGCTATATGCCGACAAAAAGCTTGGAAAAAAAGATACTAATACCAAGAATTGCCCTGTTTATCATTGCGTTATTAATTTTCACCACTCACGCCTTAAACCCTACTTATTGTTATTTAATCAAGGAGTAATAAAGGAAAAGCCTCTGATTTTAAACACACTAAAGAATGATCCAGACCAGGAACGACGTGGGGCTGCCGTATTTCTGCTCGGTCACTTAAAGGATCCTCATGAGATTATTTCACTTCTTCTACCCTATGTTCAGGATCATGATCAAGGAGTGAGAAATAATTCCATACGTGTCATTGGTGAAACCATGCGCAGGGCCAAACTATATGATATCGATCTCAAGCCTTTTTTAGCTCTTCTCCATTCCCCGTCAACACTGGATCGTAATAAATCACTGTATGTTATATACGAAGCCGCTCAATTACCTAGTGCTAAAAAGATAATTGCTCAACAAAGTGGGGATACCTTACTGCAGTTGTTGCAATTAAAACAGCCTAATAACCATGATATTACTTATAAGATTTTGAAACGTTTAAGTGATAAAAAATGGGGAGATCAGGATTTTGCAGCGTGGAAACAATGGGTTGCATCTGTTAAAAATGAAATGTCATAAATGAAAAAAAAACCTTTATTTAGACAGGAGGCGATAGATAATCGCCTCAATAGAAGTCTAGGTACTGCCCTAATCAATGTGCCATTCAATTACCAGATGACAGCTATTCTGGCCATGGTTTTACTTGCAATCATTATCGTGTTTTTTTGTTTTGCCCAAACAGCCGAACAAACTTTTATTAGAGGTTATTTAGATTCGGATATCGGCATTGTAACAGTCTACTCCGAAGATCGGGGCATTATTAGACAGGCCGTAGTTGAGGAAGGTAAACAAGTTAACAAGGGAGATACTTTATTTATTATTTCAAATCCACATCAGGAAAAAACTCAAGTATTAATTAAAAATTTATCTCAAAGAATTGCTAATCTAAAACAGGAACATCAGTTAAAAAAAGAACATTATCTTGCCCTAAAAACATTGAATAACAAAAATTATATCTCAGCATCAGCTTTAAAAGAGACAGAATCAGAGCTTCTTGAGATAACAAATAAAATTAAATCGGAAGAGCTTGAGTTAATCAAATACAAGCAAAGTCAATATCAGCTTGTTAAATCACCAACAGATGGAATTATTACAAATATTTTTTTTAGAAAAGGGCAAATTGTTGAAGCCTCAAAATCGTTGTTACAAATTATTCCAAATGATTCAACTTTAATTGCAAGATTATACATTCCATCGAGAAATATAGGATTTTTAAAAAAAGGGGATCACGTCATTATTAAATATGATGCTTACCCATCTCATCGATTTGGGTATTATTATGCCTTCATTAAAGAAGTAAATTTAACAATTCTAACTGATGATAAAGAAGATAAACCTATTCATGTGGGAGAGCCTTATTATAAAATTAAAGCAGAATTAGAGAAACCTTATGTCACTTTGTATGGTAAAAAAGAAAATTTAAGTCACGGAATGACTCTAACGGCTGTAATAACGGGTGAAAAAAAGAAAATTTGGCAATGGGTACTCGATCCAATTTATAGTTATTATGGGGAGACATTTTCATGAACGAAGCCATTATATGTTTATTAAAAAATAATAAAAATAAATTACCTATTATCAAACAAGTTCAACATTCAGAGTGTGGACATGCCTGTGTTGCTATGGTGAGTAACTATTATGGCCATAATATTGATTTATTCTCATTAAGAAGCATTGATGAACCATCAATGAATGGTTCATCAATGCTCGATATTGCAAAATTGTTAGAAAAATTAAAGTTTAATACTAGAGGAATAAGAGTAGAAATTAATGACTTAAAGCATGTTCAATGCCCAGCGATTCTGCATTGGAACATGAATCATTTTGTCGTCTTAAAATCGATACATTCTCACTATGCCATTATTCATGATCCTGTTGCAGGGAGAAGAAAGGTTTCTTTTAGTGAGCTATCAAATTCATTTACTGGGGTTGTTCTGGAAATTGAAAAA
>Ga0364915_10234_pt1 | contig 22208 bp, 23 predicted proteins | sample ExccelJu500001D4_3_FD_206958 | JGI IMG/M metagenome (GOLD analysis project Ga0364915, IMG submission 206958) | Enriched cells from Trout Bog Lake Hypolimnion, Wisconsin, USA - BchlTB.June25.5000.01.D4 | ecosystem: Environmental > Aquatic > Freshwater > Lake > Hypolimnion/Profundal zone | place... | reverse complement strand
CCCGCGTTGGAGTAGTGGGACTCGGTGGACTTGGCCACATGGCGATCAAATTAGCTCATGCAATGGGCGCCAATGTGACTTTGTTTACCACATCTCCCAATAAGATGATGGATGGGAAAAAATTGGGAGCTCATCATGTAATCCTTTCGAACGATACGAGTGAAATGGCAAAATCTGTCGGGACTTTTGACTTTATTCTCAATACCATTGCAGCCTCCCACAATTTGGATATCTATCTTGAACAGTTAAAACGTGATGGAACGATGTGCCTGGTTGGCGTGCCAGAACATAGTCACCCTTCTCCGAATGTCGGCGAGTTAATTTTTAAAAGAAAAACTCTTGCGGGTTCACTAATTGGAGGGATCAAAGAAACGCAAGAAATGCTCGATTTTTGTGCCCACCACAACATCACCGCCGATATCGAGCTCATTCCGATAGAGAAGATCAACGAGGCCTATGAACGAGTTCTCCGCAGCGATGTGAAATACCGATTTGTTATCGATATCACATCCTTGAAAACGTAAGAAAATGGATATTAAAATTCAGCTTTTTAAAGGCGCCGAAGTTCTGCACTACCTGGATACAATTATTCAGCTCAGAGTGACTGTTTTCCGCGAATATCCTTACTTATATGGAGGAGACCCTGAAGCAGAGGAGGGATACGTAAAGACTTTTGCTAGAAGTAAACGCAGCCTTTTCATCCTCGCAAAAAGGCATGAGCAGGTTATCGGCTGCTTGACATCAATCCCTGCAGTCGACGTCTTAACAGAGAGCTGGGCAACAGCTCTGAGAAAACTACCCGTTGATTCTATGATCTATTTGGGCGACATGCTTCTCTTAAAAGAATATCGAAATCAAAAGATCGGCAGCAAAATATACGATCTGTTTGAAAAGACGGTTCGAAAGGAGAAAACTTTTTCTAAAATTGCCTTCCAAGAAATCGTCCGGCCCAAAGACGATCCTAAACGGCCAGACACTTACCGATCCCTCGATCCTTTCTGGAAAAAGCGAGGCTACATCAAACACCCGGAAATAGTCCAGCAGATCCCCTATCTAGAAATCGGAGATCTAAATCCAGTAGGACATACTTTTGTTTTCTGGATCAAAGAACTGACTTAAATCGCTTTTCCTTGCGGGTCAATATTTGAGACTTTCGGCATCTTTTGCTTTCCTTATGAGCTGGGCTGCGCAACAGTTCTATTCAGAATATTATTCTGAACTTGCTAAGAGGGTGTCTACAAAGTCAGGTTCTGTCGATTTTAGGGTTCTTTTGAGCCGACTTTTCGATTCTTTTTTCGGGGGGAATATCAGCTCTCGTATATACCCGTTCCACCTGAATCGCACCCAAAGGGGACCGATTTAAAGCATCAAATTTTCAATAAAAACTCGGGGTTAATATTGAATTAATATTGACCCCGAGTTTTTATTGGAAATTTGATAGCTTTAAACTCGGTCCTTTTGGGTGCCATTCAGGTGGAACGGGTATATGCCCCCCGAAAAAAGAATTGAAAATCGGCCAAAATAATCCCTAAAATCGACGAACCCTGACTTTGTAGACACCCTCTAAATCTGGCCCTCGAAAAAGGCTCAAGACGTCTTCAGATTAAAAAATTGGAGCTGCGGCAAGCAAGGTATTAACAAGGGTCGAGGAAAATCCCATTTTCTTGAAGTATTCATCTCGCAATGGAAGATTAGCTTTTGGATAAGATCCTTCGTAAGGATCCCCCAACAAATCAGCGCGACAAAAATAAAGAGATTTTCGATTGTGTGGGCTCTGTTTTGGGTGGCTGAAGGACGAATTTCCAAACTCCGCTGGATTTCCGCATTCTTAAGGCAAGAGAGTCTTTTTCGAGGGTCTTTTTAGACCCAATTTCTATAGAGAAACTCCGGGTGTATGATTCGAACATACGACCAATGGATTAACAGTCCGTTATAGAACAACAATCTACAACAGGCTGCGATTTGTAGCAACAAGAGAATCAATGAGTTGAGACTGAAAGGATTGCTGTAGATTGTTGCAGCTTTCGGCCGGCTTTTGTCCCCTACTGCACCACCAGTGCACCATTTTCTTTGCTACTGAGAAAAAAATATGCGATAATGCCGCTTTTCGGTGGAGAATTGCATGAGCAGAAGAGTTGTTACGATTATCACTGCTATCACAGGAGATCGAGTCGTTATCGGTGAAGCCGAGCTCGAACATGCGATAAAAGAGCATTTTTCAATGCTTCCCTCAGACATCCTTCTTGAGTTGATCGAGAGAATCTTAAAAGATCCCACCAAAATTTTTGAACAAGCAAAACTAAGTCAATACCATCTTTTTTATCGTCTTGACAACGGAAAGTACTTGGTTGTAATTGTAAAGAAAACCTCGACAGGGAATTATTTTTCATCCATGTACAGTACTGGAAGCTCTATCAGAAACAGTCATAAAGACTTGAGAGAAATTACGCCATGAAAAAAGGGAAAGTATTTTTTCATCCGATTGAAGGTGCTGGGCCCTTGACGATTTCTTGGACTTCGGGTCCCAAAGGCGATGCCGTCGAAGCTAAAAAAGGGGCTGGGGTCGGTTTTTTCTCCGATGAAGGAGACTTGCTTTGCGTCATTTTCGATGAAGTTGAATCTGCAGAAGACCTGCAAATACTCGAATTCGATCGCGATCGGGTCGAAGTCATGTTAAAAAAGGGTCTGGTTACATACACCGTATCTAAACCCAAAAAGCCTCCTATAAAGCGCAAAAAATGCGCTAAGCGAAGACATCCCACCTCAACCTGAGACTTGACTTTCAATAGGCTACTCTGTTGAGAATTGAGGTTCGTAGCTAGTCGCAATCTTTTCTGTTAAATCCCTTAGAAATTTCATAGCCTCTTCTTTATTCTTCATTGAAGCAGTCAATTGGTATGAATTTCCTCCTATCCTAGCGCAAGGCCAGTAAAATGATGTTAGAGGGACATGATCAACGTAAAACTTTGTTGCTGCAGCCAAATTGAGGATCTTACCTCCACATTCGTAAAAATATGGCTTTCCACAGGAAACAAGATGCTCTTCGACTTGGTGAATGATTGCCGGGGGTACGTAATTATAACTCATTATGGCCTCTTTATTAGGTCTGTTTTACTGGTTGTAAGATAGGGATCTTTAAGGAGTCGAGGGCTTTTAGTCAGCAAAAATAAATTTTTGATGCAACTCCCAGCTTACCCGTTTTGACCTAATACTCCATTCAGGATAGAAAATCTTTGAGTTTGTTTTTATTTCTCGAAACAGTAACATATATAGCCTGTTAAACAGGCAATTGGTGATGCTGTGATGAACGATGAGTCCGAAAAGAAATTCCCCCTTAGCGATTATCCTCAATTAGTCGATGAATGGCACTCCACAAAAAATGATCCCCTCTCAATCAAAGACCTGACCTTAGGGAGTGGCCGGAAGGTCTGGTGGAAATGCCCAAAAGGGGACGACCACGAATGGGGAGCCAGCGTTTGTGATCGGGTAAAAAGAGGGTATGGCTGCCCCTTTTGTTCGGGCAGGAGAATAACTAGATTGAAAAGTTTAGGCACATTATGGCCAGATGTCGCACGCCAGTGGCATCCAACTAGAAATAAAGATATTACACCCTTTGAGGTGAGTCCATTTAGTGCTAAAAAAGCCTGGTGGATATGCCCAAACGGAATAGGACACGAGTGGGAAGCTGCGGTAGGCTCAATAACATTAGGCAACGGATGTCCATTCTGCTCAGGTCATAAGGTGTCATTTGCGGAAAGCATTGCAAGTAAATACCCAGAGCTAGCTTCTCAGATTCATCCTACAAAAAACCAAGGATTGACTGGAAGGGAGATTTCTCCAACTTATCGGAGAAATGTTTGGTGGGCTTGTCTGGAAAACCCTGCCCATGTTTATGAAACTTCTCCCCTCACTAGATGTAAACAATTCGACAGCGAAATGAAAAATCCCTGCCCTGAATGTAATGGGATAAAGACTTGCTACCCCACTTTGGCGAGCCAGTGGCATCCCACAAAAAATCTTCCTAATAACCCCGAAACGACTTCTACTGGGTCCAATTTTCGGGCTACGTGGATTTGCGATAAAAATCCTTCTCACGAGTGGAAACAAACTGTAAAAAGCCGCGTTATGGCGCTGAAAAAGAATGTGACAAGAGGAAGTGAGTGCCCCATTTGTTTGAATCGCAAGGCAAATAAAGAGAACTGTCTCGCGGTAACTCATCCGATTTTAGCCAAAGAATGGGACCAGGTAAGAAATACTGAACTAGGTTTATGTATTGATCAGATCACCGCCGTTTCTAGATCAAAGGCTTTTTGGATATGCTCTAAAAATCCGACTCATCGTTGGGATACTGTCATTCGGCATCGAGCCACAACTAAGAAAAGGAAGGGTTCTGGTTGCCCCTACTGTATAAACAGAAAAGTGTCCAATGAGAGTTCCATTGTCTATACACACCCTCAGCTCAATAAAGAATGGCATCCTACTAAAAATCTTCCTCTCACCCCACACGATATTACTTTTGGAAGTGATAAGAAGGTATTCTGGTTATGCACTCAAGATACAACTCATGAATGGCAAGCGTCGGTTGGTTCAAGAAGTTTAGGGCGAGGTTGCCCATATTGCGCCCGCTGGACAATTGACCGCATGCGCCTCTTTGTCAAGTCAATGAGCGTGCATATCCATAATCTAAATCCTGCTGAGCTGTTCGCTCTATTTGAAAGAAGCGGGGCGTTGAGTAGTAACGGACAGGCTAAAGCAATAGCCAAGGCTATTCAGTCAAGAACCGTTTCTAAGGAAGAGCTAATTGCTTTCTCGGAAGGACAGCCTTCTGTTCTTGAAGATGTTTTGGCAAAAGCTCAAGAAGAAGACCAGAGTAAAGAGGAGAGCCCTTATAACTCAGATTTAGCGGATGAACTGTCTAGTGAGGACGTAAATCCTTTAAATGCTATGCCCACTGTCCAGGCGGGAGCCGCGTTGGCAGCACTAGATAAAGTAGCATCGATCATTACCGATGAAGATGCAATCAAGTTCTTCATTGCTTCCGCAAGATCGAAAATATGGCAACATGCTTCGACCGACGAAAAGGGGGCTTTGCAACAGGTGAAGGAGTTCCATGGAGATACCTACGCGGAAGAAGTAAAAAGGGCCTTTGAAGATGAATATCGAGGCGCCACGAGCTTAGATATTCCAAAGATTGCCGACGAAAGCATCACCCCTAACCTGATGCAGCGGTTAATTTGTTTTAAGGTGCTCATGGAGAAGAGGCTTGGTAATTGGTCTGGAACGGGGGCTGGAAAAACATTATCTGCCGTAATTGCATCTCGGGTCGTTAAATCGAAGCTGACAGTCATTATTTGCCCAAATAACGTCATCCCCGAATGGGAGAAAACTGTCCCGAGAGCATTTCCTAAGTCGGAAGTCATCGTTAAGGATTTTAGTTCCCTTAACGGCGTGATGCCAAAGCATCCGGCCTATCTTGTTTTGAACTATGAGTTTTTTCAACAGCCCTTATGTAGAATGGCATTGGAAAGGCTGATTGATAAATATCGCATTGACTTTTGCGTGCTCGATGAGGTGCATTTCACTAAACAACGTGGGCAGGCAAAAATGTCCATCAGGAAATCGAATATTTTCTGGTTTTTGCAGCAGATCCACAAGGCAAACCCTGATCTCCACGTTTTAGGAATGTCCGCCACCCCCGTGATAAATAACATTTTTGAAGGAAAAACTCTTCTTGAGCTCATCCTCGGAGTGCAGCTAGATGCGATAGAAACCAAAAACACAATGCAAAACTGTATGGCTTTGCATCAAATGCTGATCAGATACGGCGTGAGAATTCGCCCCAGGTACACCAGCAGTCTTTCTATAAGAACGATCAAGGTCGATTGTATGGAGGCAATCCCGGAGATAACGCGTCTTGGCAAGAGAGATATTCTGGGGCTCGAGATCGCCCTGATGAAAGTCAAGATACCTTGCATGTTGCAGGAGCTCCGCCCAAAGACACTCATCTACTGTCATTATGTCGAGACGATCGTCGACATGGTTAAAGTTGCTGTCCGGGAGGCTGGTTACAGGGTGGCTGTTTTCACTGGCCAGGAGAAAGAATTGCTGGAGAAATTCACCAAGGGGGAAGTCGATGTGCTCATCGCCTCTCGCTGCATCAGCACAGGTGTCGACGGACTGCAAAAGGTATGTTCGAGAGTGATAGTTGCATCTCTGCCATGGACTGGCGCCGAGTTTGAGCAGCTCGTCGGCCGCGTTTATCGCCAAGGACAGCCCAAGGAGCAAGTGGATATTATTATCCCCCTTACTTTTCTAGAGCTTCATGGAGAAAAGAGATCCTGGTGTCAAGGTCGGTACGACTGCATCAAATACAAGAAGACGATCGCCGACGCGGCAGTTGATGGCATCATTCCAGACGAACACATCCGCAGCCCGGAACAGGCTTTTGAGGATCATATGGCTTGGCTCAGGAGCTTGGGTCATAACGAGACAACTGACAATATGTGAAGTGTGGATTTATGATTACATTGAAGACATTAGCTTCCCAGGGAAATTGCATGAAAATTTTTGAAGCCTCTTGACAAGCAATTCTTTATAAATGTGTACTTTGTGGTTTTTTCATACCATGGAGACACTTATGAGTTTTTCACTACCGGCAAACGCACCCCTACTTCTTGCTTTCGGCGACTTGCCCGATCCACGTAAACAAAGAAACCAACACTACCCATTGATTGATATTATCGCGGTTGTTGTCATGGGCATCATCTGCTCAGCCGACGATTTCGTTGCCGCTTACCGATGGGCTTGTCATCGTGGCGAGTGGCTTAGCTCAATGGGATTATGCCTAAATGGAGTTCCTTCCCATGACACTATGAATCGAGTATTCCGTTTGCTTGATCCGAAGAACTTTAACGAATGTTTTATGCAATGGGTTCGTGCGGTTGCAGCAACGGTTCAAGGTGTCATTGCCATCGATGGGAAAACCCTCTGCAATTCGGGAGATGAGTTTCGACAGACAAGCCCACTGCACATAGTTCATGCATTTGCAACCGAGAATCATCTGCTGCTGGGACAACTGGCCACCGATGCAAAATCGAACGAGATCACAGCAATCCCAGAATTGCTTAAGATGCTGACAATTAAGGGAAACGTGATCACCACTGACGCGATGGGGTGTCAAAAGGAAATTGTCAAACAAATCAAGGAAGGGGAAGGCGACTATGTCATCGCCCTGAAAGGTAACCAGGGGACTTTGCACGCGGAAGCGGAGAATTTTTTCCAACAAGCAATGGATGTAGAACCCAACGAGTCCGGCTGTGATTTTGTGAGTAGTATTGAGAAAAACCGAGGTAGAATCGAAGAACGGCAGGTGTGGAGTTGTTCATTGGACTGGCTCAGTGCCGAACAGCTCGAGAACTGGATCGATCTTAAGACCCTGGTGTGTGTCAAATCAACACGCACTCACAAGGGAAAAACAACCTGTGAAATGCGATATTATATGAGCAGCTTGGCCTCCAATGCCCAACGTTTGGCGCAAATCGTGCGAGCCCACTGGGGCGTGGAAAACAAACTCCATTGGCATTTAGATGTGTCATTTGGGGAGGATTTATGCAAAGTGCGGACTGATCATGCCGCTGAGAACTTCTCGCTGGCGAAAAAAATGGCCTTGAATCTACTTAAGGCAGACACATCAGAAAAGTTGGGTGTGCCGAACAAAAGAAAGCTGGCTGGATGGAGTCCCGAGTACTTACTTAAGATCTTGGGAGTCAAGTGATTTTTCTTGCAATTTCCCTGATTAGCTTCCCTATCGCACTCTAAAAAATCATGCTTAATTGGCCTAATGACTTTATTGGCTCGTCATTCAACTCCCGAATTAGTGCGCAGACTATCTCAGATTAGCAACACATTGCATCGTGATTTTCATAGCGGGCATGACAGCCACGCAGCATTAATGCAAAAGTACGGATCGCTCTCGATGCAAGTGGATATGCAAAGAGATGTAGCGGCAGGTATCCCCACCGTTCTCTTTCATCGCTGCTCAGCTCAGTTGCTTGACGAACTGCTTCGCATCAATACAATCAGTGTACCCCTTGATTTCAGTTATCTCCCATATACCATCGAAGAACACCTCTTTTTATACGCTAACACACTTATCGCCTACCTTGAGGCAGACCCGCCCGTTGCCGGAATAACTTCATACTCCGAAAAGGCCAAGCTATTCTACAGTAGACAAAGCATAGATAGAGTTGCAGCAATAGGAAGAGCGAAAATGTATGAATATGGAGACTTTCCGGACAATTTGGGGGCCATTGGAATTGAAACTGAAGAATATTTTAAAGCAATCTCCTCTTTATGCTTTCATGTGGAAAAGGAGCCATTTATCCAACTGGAGTTTCCCAAAAGCATCAAAACTCTTCCTACCGCAAGCCAGAAAATTATAACCAAATACGCCCCTCTACTCAGCATAAAAATGCAAAGCGTTAACTGGGATCTAGCTACCCTTGAATCTAAGTTGCCAGAATTATACTTTACAGACGCTCTTTGCCGCGAAACCCCTCTACTCCAGATTGAGGATCGATACTACTGCTTGCAACCTCGATTCTTATGGACCTCTTTAGCGGATCTCCCTTATTACCTCCTGCTCAAATCTCATCAAAAAAAAGCAGCCAATATCAGACAAAAAGCAATTCAGACATTAGGCGCAAAATGGGGGGAAGCTTTTCAGACAAATTTCAAAAAGCTCGGGAGTAGAGCGTTCGGCCCTGAAAAATGCAAAGGCTACAATTGCCAAAACCTCCATCCTGAGTTCAATTTGACCGAGTATAACCCGATCGGAGACTTCTTTGTCGATGAAGATCGATTTCGGGTAATTGCTGAGTGTAAAGGAAAACAGCCCACTTTACAGACAAGACTCGGAAATAGAGAGGAAGCGAGATCGAGGTTCATTAATATTGGCTCCGAAGGCGTTCCACAGCTAACAAGAGACGCAAAAGTATACAGGAAAGAAACGGGATACACTGGGAATATTTATATAGCTTTAGCATTCAGGGGACCTATCCCCGCCACTACCGATTTCGATAATGACCTACAATCCTATTTGAATGCCTCCCCTGACTATCAAGAGTACATCACTAGCCCAAACAATAAGCCTTTGATATACTTGGACGCATTTTCTGCTGAATTACTGTTTAGCGCAATCAGACAAGGATTAGAAAAAGAAAGCATTTTAGATAAACTTTCTGGACTGCCCCCATCACAAGTCTCAAAAGTCATTGTCACAGAAATCACCCAAAAAAATCTCAAAAATTCTTTAAAACCTTTATATGAAGAAGAAACACAAAAGTTTCTATGTAAAGCGCGCTCTATGTATGGCGATTACTAAGAAAAAAAAACTTCACAGTAAATCAACAGTGAAGTCTGAGATCTGACATTCAAGCGCTCTAGCCAACTTAGCCATGTTTTCAAGAGAAATATTCCTCTCCCCTCTTTCGACAGATGAGACGTAGGTAAAATGCAGTCCCGCCAGATCGGCAAGAGATTCCTGCGACAGCTCCTTCTCAATTCTTTTAGCTCTAACAGCTTTCCCGAAAGCCTCTTGAAGCTTTGTCTTCCTCTCTTTTGGTCTCGTAATCTTGCGTTTCGCCATGCCTTCCTCAAATAGCAAAGGCTACGCGTCTAATGACGAAGAATCTAGAGACGTAAGATCTAAAGACTTTAAGTCTAGTTATATGGTATTGTCTTTTCACGATTTAATTCGGAGAAGCATATGAAACCAAAAAAACTATTTACCTGCTTAAAACTATCTATAATTATTTTTTTATCTTCCTGCGCTTCAGTCCAATCTTCATTTTGTCCGGAAGTTCACTTCTCAACAAAACCAAAGACAACTCCTGAAACAGTTCAGTTTTTAAGAGTGAAACCATCGCGACTAGCCTTAAGGATTGGGTCCATTTCTACTAATGGAAACGGTTTCGCAAATTTCGACGACTTGATCGATGAAGGTAAACAAAAAGCTGCGCAACTGGGAGGAGACTTCATTCTTGTCGAAAATTCAGGAATTAACAAACAGACATACTATTCTCCTGGCTATTCAACTTATCAATCAAATGCTGTTGCTAGCTATGGAAATCAGAACGGATACGGTAGTGGTCAAGCTAATGGTTATTCAGTAGGTCCAAGCGTTTCTACAATTAATTTCCCTTGGTGTACATTTTCGGTCTGGGTTTACCACCCATCAAAACTCGGACTTACATGCGATGAAAATAATATTGTTTCCGGATTTCATCTTAATACTGACGCTGAAGAAAAGGGCGTTGAAATTGGAGATAAAATAATTGGAATCAATGGATTTGACATTACAGATCAAAAGCTTTTGGAAAATATTATGACCATTCGCCCAGGCAATAAAATCAATCTTACATTGCAAAGAGGGGCAAAAAAAATCAGTTACCAAATTACTGCCATTCCAAACTTATAATTTAATCAGATAGTAATATTGACATTACATGCTTGGCCTGATGGCGGAGCTCCTTTCTCATAGGCCTGGGCTGTCTTAGTGATAGTCCCCGTGCTTTAAGACCGCCTGACATGACTTGAGTTCCTTTTGTATAATCTCAAAAAACTTGACGGATTTTTTTTGTCGGGCAATCTTAAGTTCAATCTCATCGATTTTTTCGTGCATATGCTGAATTGATTCATACTTAGATAAGTGAGCCAAGAGATCATTCGCCGCCCCCCTCTGGACGTTCTCACTGGAGGCATTTCGCATAAGATGGAGGAGTCTGCAAACCGATTCTGTGGCGGCGCCTTGAAGTATGCTTATCGCCTCATTAACGATAGAATCTCGGAGATGGTTAAGTTCCGCTTTAAAAACAGGATCTTTTAACCAGGCATAGAAAGTCGCTCTATCGACTTCGGCCCGTCGACATGCCTCCTCATATGTTGTGCAGTACAGGCGGGAGCATTCTTAGGCTTGGTAGGAATGATGTTGTCGATATAACGATCTACAAGATCTGAAACGGTGTGTTTTTTAGCTTCTGCCGTTTTAAAGTGTCGACCGTCTCGCATAGCAGCTTCAGTTTGCTGAGCCCAAAGCTTTGCGTCTGTTTTTCTTTTGAAAGTCGCAGAGCGTGTAGGAAAACCTTTCAGTCTAACCAGAGCTCTGTAGTGAATTTTTCCGTCGTCAGTTTTACGTTCGTCGATGTGTGCCATTGCATTCTCGTTGTTAGGGTTGAAAAAACAACGAAGTGCTAATCACATATGTGAAGCCTCAGTCTTCTAGGAAGATGGCAAGAGCGACAGCGATCTGTTGCCGTGATTTGTAGTGGAGTGCACCACCAGTGCACCATCACTCAAACTGGGTAGTTAGATCTGCGGTTGTAAAAGCCTGAGCCTAAGAAACTCCGGGTGTATGATTCGAACATACGACCAATGGATTAACAGTCCACTGCTCTACCACTGAGCTAACCCGGATCAGAAAAGAAAGAACCATCATAAATTTGAACACCATTATTCCGCAAGCAAATTTCCTTGTGCTTGAAGATGTTAGCTGTTAAAATTTTTGTCTATGGATGAAGAACTCTCAGGTTACGTCGACGCCATCGTCTATGCTCAGCCAGAAAACGGCTTCACCGTCGCCAGGCTCAAAGAACCAAAAAAGAAAGACCCAACCGTCATCGTCGGCTATCTCCCAGGCCTCCAGCCGGGCGAAAATGTAGTCTGCAAAGGGGTCTGGAAAAACCACCCCAGCCACGGCCGTCAATTCGAGGTGGCTGAGTACTCTGTCGAATCCCCTTCCGATATCCTGGGGATCCAAAAATACCTTGAATCTGGCCTGGTCAAGGGAATCGGCCCCGTCTATGCCAAGAAAATCGTCGACCGCTTCGGCTCCGATACACTGGAAGTGATCGATAAGTCGCCTCATCGCCTCTACGAAATCGAGGGTTTGGGAAAAAAGAAGGTGCGGCAGCTAAAAGAGTGCTGGAATGAGCAGAGATCAATCCGGGAAGTGATGGTCTTCTTGAGGGCCCATGGGGCCAGTCCAGGCTATGCTCAAAAAATTTATAAGCAGTATGGCGACGAAAGTATCGCTAAAGTGAAAGAAAACCCCTATCAGCTGGCCAAAGAGGTCTTCGGGATCGGTTTCAAGATGGCCGACTCAATCGCAATCAAGCTGGGCTTTGCCCTCCATTCGCCTGAGAGATTGGCGGCCGGGATCGAGTTCGTCTTGTGGGAACTGGCTGGTGAGGGAAATACTTGCTACCCGAAAGCCGACTTCGTCCCGATCGCCGCAACCATGCTGGAGGTTGAGGGGGAATTGGTAGAGAAGGCGGTGGGCGATCTGGTCAATAAGCAACTCGTTGAACAGCACGGGATGATCTGGCTAAAACCCTACTTCGCGTTCGAGCAGGGAATTGCCAAGGATTTACTCAGGCTGATCCACGGCAAACAGGCGATTCGCTCGATCGATACGGAAAAAGCGGTCGGCTGGGTGCAGGGGCAGCTTTCAATCCAGTTTGCCGATCAGCAGAGGATGGCTGTGATGCAAGCTTTAACTGATAAGGTCCATATCGTGACTGGGGGGCCGGGTACGGGTAAAAGTACGATCACCAATGCGATTCTGGCGATTACCTACAAGCTGACCGATAAGATCATTCTGGCAGCTCCGACGGGAAGGGCTGCAAAACGAATGACCCAAATCACCCACAAAATGGCCTTCACGATCCACGCGCTGTTGGAGATGGATTTTGCGAGCGGCGGATTTAAAAGAACGAGGGACAATCCACTCGACTGCGACCTTTTGATCATCGATGAGGCCAGCATGATCGATACACAGCTCTTGTTTCATCTTTTAAGGGCAATCCCCACTCGGGCAAGAGTCTTATTGGTCGGCGATATCGATCAGCTGCCGAGCGTGGGGGCCGGAACTGTACTGCGCGATTTAATCAGTTCGGGGAAGATCGGGGTCACTTGTTTGACCGAGATTTTCCGGCAGGCCAAGGGTTCGAAAATCATCACGAATGCCCACAGAATCAATCACGGCGATTTTCCCGAAATCTCTACGCCAGAACGGAGCGATTTCCACTTCATCGAGGCGGAGACTCCTGAGGGGATCTCTCAAATCATCCAACAGCTCGTGTCTGTGGAGATCCCCCGCATGTGGAAGTTCCATCCGATCGACGACATTCAGGTGCTATCTCCAATGAAACGGGGGGTGATCGGGGTCGAAATGATGAACGAGGGGCTCCAAAATCTCCTCAATCCGAGCACGAAGCCGATTTTCCGAGCCGGGAGGCGTTTCCATCTCTATGACAAAGTGATGCAGATCAAGAATAACTACGACAAAAATGTCTACAACGGAGATATCGGCCGAATCTCTGAGGTGAATGAGGAGACCTTACTCGTCCGTTTTGATGACAAAGATGTCGAATACGACCTCACAGATCTCGATGAGCTGGTTTTGGCCTATGCCACTTCGGTCCACAAGTATCAGGGGAGCGAATGCCCCTGCGTTGTGATCCCGATCCACACGTCCCACTTCAAACTCCTCCACCGGAATTTGCTCTATACTGCGGTCACTAGGGGAAAAAGGCAGGTCTATCTCGTAGGGACATTGAAGGCGATCGGAATCGCAGTCAATAACAACCAAGTACAAAAACGGTTCACCGGGCTTGAAGAAGCGATCACGGAGATGGCTAAAACATTTAAGCCCGACACTCACCACCAACTGGAGTTCGCATGAAAACCATTGCCCTATTTGTCTTAGCGGCGTTTCCTCTTCTGGCACAAATGAATGTCCTTGTCTTCGCAGGGAGCAGCCGGGAAGGGTCTTACAACAAAAAGCTCTCGCAGGAGGCGGCTGAAGTGGCCCGGGGTCTTGGCGCGAAGGTCACTTGGATCGATCTCAAAGACTATCCGATGCCTTTCTATGACGCCGACTTAGAGGCTAAAGGGATGCCGGTCAACGCGAAAAAATTCCGGGATCTCATGGTCGCAAACGATATGATCGTCATTGCGTCTCCAGAGTATAACGCCTCGATCCCTGCGGTATTGAAAAATGCCCTCGACTGGGCTTCCAGACAAGACGGAAATGCCTCGCGCAGCGCCTTTAAGGGGAAAAAATTCGCCCTCCTGAGCGCATCTCCAGCCGGCAGCGGCGGAGCCAGAGGTCTTGTTCATCTCAGAGCCATCATCCAAGATGTGGGTGGCGAAGTGATTAGCGAACAAGTTTCAGTTGGAGCGGCATATAACGCACTCAGCGATGAAAAGATGGCGGTTGTACACAACCAACTAGAAACTGAACTCAAGACACTACTACGCTGACTTCTCTATCGACGTAATTATGAGACGACGCTGCCAGGGGCGAGATTCTGCACCTGGGGCAATTCGAGATGCGCATCCAGACTAGCCGCCAGGACCATCCCTTGGCTTTCGATCCCCATGATCGTGGCTGGCGCCAGATTCGCGACGATGATCACTTTCTTTCCAATGAGCTGCTTGGGTTCGTAAGAGAGGGCAATCCCCGATACAATGGTCCTTTTTTCAAAGCCAAGATCGACATGGAGCTTCAGCAACTTCTTCGATTTGGGGACTTTTACCGCTTCAAGGACTTGCGCTATTCTGAAATCGAGTTTGCCGAAGTCATCATAGGCCACTGCAGGTTTTAGAGGTGGATAGGTCGTTGTTGTCATCTGTTTTCCCTCTTTGAGTTTTTCACCCAGTTTTCGCACTTCTGCCTCGATCTCCTCGTCTTCGACTTTTCTAAAGAGGATTTCTGGCTCATTCAGCTTCTGTCCAGTTGGGACAGGGGTCTTGTGGATCGTATTCCAATTCCCTTTTGCGATCTCCCCTCTGTAGCCAAGCATATGCCAGATTTTTTGAGCTGACGCTGGGACGATCGGCGAGGAGAGGAGCGCCAAATTCTTTATGCACTCAATGCTGAGGGCGATCACCTGGTCGAGTTCTTCTTTTTTTGCGGGATCTTTGGCAAGGGCCCAAGGCTTTTTCGCATCGAAGAAAGTGTTCCCCGCTTGCGCTAGTTCCATGAGGGTTTGAGTGGCTTTTCTGAGCTGGAATTTCTCGTAACTGAGGGCCGCTTCACCCACGAGATCATCCATTTGCTTCTGAAAGGGCTCTGCGGCTGTAAATCGAGGAACGACAGAATGGCAATGCTGTTTTGCAAAAACAAGGACCCGATTGACGAAGTTGCCGAATTTCCCAAGAAGTTCCGCATTGCAGCGCATTTGGAAGTCTTTCCAGCTAAATTCTGAATCGGAGGACTCTGGAGCATTCGCCGCAATCGCATAGCGGGCCTGATCGGCTGTATAGCGGGAGAAAAAGTCCTTGAGGTCGATGTACCATCCGTCCGATTTAGAAAACTGGCGCCCCTCTAACAAGTAGAATTCATTCGCAGGGATTTCATCGGGGAGTTTATAGGGCTTGTCTTGCCCCATGAGCATGGCAGGGAAAAATACAGCGTGGAAAGGGATATTGTCCTTGCCGATGAAGTGGACGAGTTTGCATTTTGGATTGAACCAGTACTCTTCCCAGGCTCTTGGCTGGCCGATCTTCTGAGCCCACTCTTTGGTGGCTGATACGTAGCCGATCGGCGCATCGAACCAGACGTAAAACACCTTGCCCGGATAGCCAGGAACAGGAACCCCCCAATCGGAGTCGCGGGTGATGGCGCGCGGTTTTAGGTCGTTGATATACTGCATCGCAAAATGGACGACGTTCTCTTTCCACTTCTTCTCCTTGATCCAAGCGGCGAGCCGCTCTTTGAATTGATCAAACCGGAGATAGAGGTGGTTGCTCAGCCTCAAAGTGAGGGGGGAGCCGGTGAGTTTAGAGCGGGGATTCTTTAGATCGGTCGCCTCGTAAGAGCTGGCGCACCGCTGGCATTCGTCGCCTCGAGCCTCATCGTAGCCGCATTTGGGACAGGTCCCAACGACGTACCGATCGGCCAAAAACCTCTTTTCTTGCTCTGAGTAGAGGTGGTTCTCCGTTTTTTCTTCAATATACCCCTTTTTGTCCAGGGCATGAAAGAACTCTTGGGTCGTCGGCACATGGCCGGGCCAGGTGGTGCGGCTATAGTGGTCAAAGGAGAACTCGAGCTGATCGAAAAAAGCTTTATTGATCGCGTGAAAAATATCGACGTGTTCTTTGGGGGTCCGTTTCGCTAAATCGGCGCTGAGGGTGATGGCGACCCCATGCTCGTCCGATCCGCAGATGTAGAGGACCTCATTCCCCTGGAGCCTCTGAAACCGGGCGTAACAATCGCCCGGTAGATAGGCGCCCGCTATATGGCCAAAGTGGAGAGGGCCATTCGCATAGGGCAAAGCCGATGTGATGAGGATCTTTTCAGCCACGAGGTTCTGAGGCTCTCTCTTCGATAATTGCGAGAAGTTCACCGAGTGTCGCTTGCGTTCCGCTCATGATGATGTTGCGGGCAATGTTGATCGAAAAGTTGCAGAGGTCGAAATTGTTTTTGAATTTCTTCCGGATTCTTTCTGTGGTTAGTGCTTCAAGCATAGGAATATCCCTTTTTGAGAAATAGTTTAACGGTTTCGATGCTCTTCAGCAATCAAAATCGATCGGAGCACGTCGTAGGCGGTTTTCAAATTATCATTCACAATGTGATAATCGTACTGGGGGGCTAGAGCCATCTCTTTCTCAGCCCAGGAAAGGCGGGTTGCTATCGCTTCTTCCGTTTCCGATCTGCGCCGGTAAAGGCGGGCTCGGAGTTCCTCTATATTCGGGGGGCTCACAAAGATAAAAACAGCTTCCAACCGCCCCTTTAATTGAAGGGCGCCTTGGGTGTCTATCACAAGGATAACATGTTTCCCCTTTTCCAGCTGACTATTCACATATTTTCTTGAGGTGCCATAGTAGTGGTGGAATACCTGGGCGTATTCGAGAAACTCCCCCTCGCCAATCATTTCTTCGAACTCGCTTGTATTGATGAAGTTATAGTCTCTCCCAGCCACCTCATTGGGCCTTGGAGAGCGGGTCGTATAGGAGATGCTCTCGACCACATTGTGAAATTCATCCCGGAGCATCCGGACAAGGGTCGTTTTCCCAGTACCTGCGGGCGCGCTAATGACAAAAACAAGCCCTTTTTTCATTCGATGTTTTGCACTTGTTCTCTGATTTTCTCTAGCTCGCTCTTCATTTCAACGACGAGATGGGCGATTTTCGCCTCCATCGCCTTGGAACCAACGGTATTGACCTCCCGTCCCATCTCCTGGATGAGAAAGTCCATTTTCCGCCCCACGATCCCCCCTTTCAACAGCCCCTTGAATTGGGCCGCATGGCTCCTAAACCGGGTGATCTCCTCGGTTACATCGACTCTCTCCGCAAATAGGGCCACTTCTCTCAAAAGGCGCTCTTCAACCTCAGGCCCCATCTTGAGCACCTCTTCCATCTTCTCGAGGAGTTTTTGCCGCATCTTTTTCGTCGCATCGGGGGCCGATTTCTCCACCTCATCGATCATCCGCTCGAGTTCTTTCACCCTACCCGCCAAATCTTGAGAGAGGGCCTTCCCCTCAGTGTGCTTCATCGCAATAAACGCCTTTAACGCATCGCCTACACATCGGTTCAATGAGTCGAGATTATCGTCGGAGGCAGCATCTTGTTTGGTCTGACTAGGGAGGTATTGCATCACGAAGGGCAAGTCAACAGCTTTAGGGTCAAAGCCGGCCTCTTTTGCCAGTTTTTCCCACCCTTTCTTCAACCCCCTCAAAACTTCTACATCGGGAAGAAGCCCTTCGACGGCATCGGCAGTGGGAATGAGAAAAATCCGGACAGAGATTCCACCGCGCGAGACCGCTTCGCCGACCCATTTCCGCACCTCGTGCTCAAATCTGCTAAACTCTTTTGGCAAAGAGACGAAGACTTCTAGATATTTTCGATTGACCGACTGAATTTCGACGGTTAGCCTGCCAAATGGGGCATCCAAAATGGCACGTCCAAAACCCGTCATGCTGCTCAACATAGACACGACCTTTCTATCGAGTTTAGGTAAAATAGCCTTTTTTGATAAGTTTAATTTATGCCAGCGTATCGCACTCACGTCACTGTGAATCTTTGTCTAGGGCTCCCGCTTGGCCTGGCCGCCCTCAAATACACGGTCCTTACAACGCCTCCCGACATCCTCTCATTTACCACGGCCTTTATCTACGGGACCTTCTTTCTCCACCCCGATGTCGATCTGGCCCGCAATGTCCGCCTCCTCTCCCTCAAAGGGCTCCTCACCCTCCCCTTCCGCCCCTACAGCCACCTGTTCAAGCACAGAGGGATCTCCCACATCCCCTTCATTGGGACCCTCACGCGCATAGTCTGGCTGATTGGATTTATGTGGCTCCTATTCGGTTGCCTCGGATTGGCCTTCCCGCATCTCGCCGATTGGAACCACCCCCTCTTTTGGTTCGGGGTCGGCGGCCTCGCTGTAGCCGATCTATTTCATGAACTGTTAGATTTAATTAAATAATTCGATTTGGACGGGCTGGGGATTGAGCATCGACCGGACGGGATCAAATGATCTCCGATGGATTGAAGAGGGTCCATGCTCCTGAATCGCTTCCAGGTGCTGTTCTGTTGCATAACCCTTATGCTGCTTAAACCCATATTTCGGATACTTTCTATCCAATTCTTCCATGATCCGATCGCGGGTCACTTTGGCTAAGATCGAAGCAGCGGCGATTGAAATCGAAAGGCCATCTCCCTGTATAAGCGATTCGGTCGGGATGTCAAAATGGGGGATCTGATTGCCGTCGATGAGGATGTAGTCGGGCTGGGGCGAAAGGGCTTCAACCGCTTTCCTCATGGCAAGAAATGTGGCTTGGAGGATGTTCACCTTGTCGATCGTTTTGACATCGATGATGCCTACGCCGTAGACAATTCCCGGACAAGAGGTGATTTCATGAAAGAGCGCTTCCCGCAGTTCAGCTGTGAGTTGCTTACTGTCGTTGAGATTGGCAAAGAGAGTATCCGGGGGAAGAATGCACGCGGCCGCTACAACGGGTCCGGCCAAGGGGCCTCTCCCCGCTTCATCGACGCCGGCAATCCGAACGAACCCTTCGCTTCGAAGCCGGTTTTCACACTGTGACATCGATTGTAAACGGAAAAGCTCTGATTCGGTAATTTCCCGCACGCCAAATCCATCTTCGATTTAGGAGCAGAAATTATCCTTTCAGAGCTTTTATGAAAAGAAAAATCTGTTTACGCTTGCGGCGCTGTTGTGTTCTCGCCGCCAGCTACGTACAGTTCGCGCACTTTCGCAGCTTTGCCAGAACGTCCGCGGAGATAGTAGAGTTTCGCTCTGCGTACTTTTCCTGGGCGGATCACTTCGATGTTTGCAATGCGCGGGCTGTGGAGCAGGAATACCCGATCCATGCTAGAACCATACGCGTTGCGGTAAATGGTGAAAGTCTCAGAGAGTCCAGATCCTTTCTTGGCTACAACTGTGCCAGCAAATGCCTGGAGACGCTCTTTGTCGCCTTCAATAATTCGCATGTCTACGCGAACGGTGTCGCCGATGTTAAATTCAGGGACATCCTTTTTAAGGTATGCTTCTTCAACTTGTTCAATGAATGGTGAGCGGCTCACAATGTTCTCCTAATAATAAATCGGGTCGTACCCGGGCTGTTTTCTTTCTTGCTTCGGCTTTGCGCCATTTCCGGATCTCTGCGTGGTTTCCGCCAAGTAGGACCGGAGGGACTTCCATCCCCTCAAAATTTTCGGGTCTCGTATAGTGCGGGGAGTCAAAAATCCCCTCCTGAAACGAGTCCTCTTGTACCGCATCTGGGTGTCCAATGACGCCTGGTATAAACCGGGCCATAGCGTCAACCAATACAATTGCGGCAGCACATCCGTTGGTCAGCACATAATCGCCTATGCTGATCTCCTCATCGATCTCTTTCTGGAGCACCCGTTCATCGACCCCTTCGTAATGGCCGCAGAGGAGGATGAGATGCTCATACTTCGCCAGCTCGCCACATTTAGCTGCCGTAAGGAGCGACCCTTGCGGCGACAGGTAGATGACGCGAGATCCCGGCTTCTTCACGCTCCGGATAGCCCTGGCTACAGGGCCTGGACAGAGAACCATTCCTGGGCCTCCTCCGAAGGGGCGATCATCGACTCTACCGTTCTTGTTCTCCGCAAAATCGCGGATGTTGGTATGTCTTATGTCGAAATGCCCCATATCCCTCCCCCTTTTCAGCATACTCACATCAAAGGGCCCCCGGAAATAGTCGGGGAAGAGCGAAAGAATATCGATCTCCATCTATTTCTTTTTCTTCTGCTCTCTTTTCTTCGCAACTTTGGCGACTTTCTTCTGAGTCATCTTCTGAACCACTTCAGGAGCGAGGCGCTTCACGAGAGATTTTACCCGGTCGCTGATCTGAGCGCCGTTAGCGAGCCAATATTCTACGCGCGGGATGTCGATGAAATAGTTTTTCTCATCGGCTCCGAACGGATTGTACCAGCCAACCATCTCAAGATATTTGCCATCACGGGGGTTTCTAGAATCAGTGACAACGAGGCGGAATCTCTGCCGGCTGTTGGCTCCCTGCTGTCTCATGCGAATCGTTAGTGCCATTTTTTACCTTCGAATTGTTTCTTAATTTCATTCAAATCCGGCATGCTGCCCATCTTCTTTGCCTGGGCCTTCATGTCGGGCATATTTTTAAATAGTTGTTTCACCCGTTTAAAGCCTTTGACCATCCGGTTGACGTCATCCACAGGGACGCCGCTCCCCTTCGCGATCCGCTTTCTTCGGCCGTGCTCTAATTCTACCTTTTCTTGCCGCTCCGCTGGGGTCATCGAGTAGATGATCGCTTCCATCTTATTGAATTCGGTATCGGAAAAATCGATATCGCCCATCGCGCCAAAGCCGGGAATCATCTTGAGAAGGCTCTTAAACGAACCCATCTTCCTCACCATACCCATCTGCTTCAGGTAATCTTCATAGGTGAAGCTCGCTTTCTTCAGCTTCTTCTCAAGCTCTAAACTCTCTTCTTCAGAGATATTCTCCTGGGCTTTTTTCACCAAATTAATCACATCGCCCATGCCGAGAATCCGGTCGGCCATAGAGCGTGGATTGAAAATCTGTAAATCGGCGATCTTTTCGCCCACCCCTTCAAACTTCAGGGGCTTATTCGTCACTTCCCGAATCGAGATCGCAGCGCCCGCTCTCGCATTTCCATCGAGCATGGTCAAAATCGTCCCGGTGATCTCTACCCGCTTATCGAATTCCGCCGCCGTCTTCACCGCATCTTGGCCCGTCGTCGCATTAGCCACGAACAACACCTCTCTCGGCTTCAGGAACTGCTTCATCTCCTCGAGCTCTTTCATCAGCTCTTCGTCTACATGGAGGCGTCCCGCTGTATCGACGATCAGGACATCAAAACCCTCACTCTCAGCCTTTTCATAGGCCTTCTTCGCCATCTTAAAAGGGCTCTTCTCCCCTTCCAGATGAAACACGGGAACACCGATATCGGCTCCGAGCTTCTTCAGCTGCTCAATCGCCGCCGGCCTTTGTAGATCGCACGCAGCGAGAAGAATCTTTTTCCCCTTAGCCGTCTTCCCGATATAGCTCGCCAGCTTCGCGCAGCTAGTCGTCTTTCCAGAGCCCTGCAGTCCGCAAAGCATGATGACGACGAGCCTTGCATTCAAATCAAGAGGCGCCTCATCGCTCCCCATCAGCGCGATCAATTCGTCGTGGACGAGTTTCGTAAACTGCTGTCCCGGAGTGACCGACTTCATCACCGCATCGCCAAGTGCCTTCTCTTTGACCCGCTTCACGAAATTGCTGACCACCGTGTAATTGACGTCGGCATCCAACAAAGCGAGCCGGACCTGCCGGACCGCATCAGAGATGTTGTCCTCGGTGAGCGACTTCTTTCCAGAGAGACTGGAGAAGAGGTTCTGGAGTTTATCAGTTAATGCGCCAAACATAATTAGGGAATAGAATACTAGAGAAGCGGTAGGTTTTCAAGGGAAATATCAACATATCTTGCAAACTCAAGATTTTACTTAAGAAGCCGCGCGTATTCCCTCAGCAAAAGGGAGAGGTAAACGAGGGTATCTTCGGACGAGAGGTTCTCTTCTACGAAGCGGGTTGCATTCTCGGCAATGACCCTGCACTCCTCATCGTGCCCCCGCGCCCAGTCAATTTTTTCCATTAAATCGGACAGATCCTCTTTGATTGG
>Ga0364915_10216_pt1 | contig 23375 bp, 20 predicted proteins | sample ExccelJu500001D4_3_FD_206958 | JGI IMG/M metagenome (GOLD analysis project Ga0364915, IMG submission 206958) | Enriched cells from Trout Bog Lake Hypolimnion, Wisconsin, USA - BchlTB.June25.5000.01.D4 | ecosystem: Environmental > Aquatic > Freshwater > Lake > Hypolimnion/Profundal zone | place... | reverse complement strand
AATTGAAGAGGCAGAATCTTTAGTATTGCAAATTGAATCCCAGATGGAGCAGCCGCTGGTAGCAAGCGATTATGACCAATTGAAAGAACTGACCGAAAAGCGCACAGCCGCCATAAAAAATGTAGATATGTTGTACCGCCTTTGGGAAGAGCTAGAATCGAAACGGACGTCACAGATATAGCCGGATCAACCCATAACTTATGCTTTAACTGCCGGTATGTTAGATTTTCTCTAACATACTGGAGGTTTTAAGACAGAAGTGAAAATAAAAGCCAGATCAACAATCAGACTTGCTGTGTCTTTTGCAAAAGAAGTTTGCCGAGTTAGATGTCATTGCAGCAAAGAGGGATGTAACCCCGTTTCTGCGTGATCCAGCAAAAGTTGATCTCTGGTCACGAGAGTTCTTCAAATCTTTATTGCCACAGCTAAGAGTCGAATAGCTTCTGTCCCTGACAGATCTGCGCTGAAGATCTATATAGTGCGTGGGCGCTGTCCGAGGTGCTGGGCAAACCGCAATAAATACCCATCTGGATCAGCGATAACAAATTGCCGATTGCCTAATTCAACGCTATCAGTACGATACCACTTATCTTCCATGGGGAGAAATATGGAGCAATTAGCAGCCTGTACCTTGGCATATAGTGAGTCCACGTCAAAAACTCTAATTTGTAGATTCATTCCACGACCATAAGGATGCATTAATTCACCCATAAGAAATGCGCGAGCAGGATTAATTGTTTGTTCGATCATCAACTCTGCGCCTTCTCTCTCTAGATAAGCAAAACGTTCCTCTGTCCGCGCATAGCGAACGCTAAAATCTAGAATTTCCGTATAGAATTTTAGACTCAGCAAAAAATCAGAACAATATAATTCTGGCACGAGCGCTACGTTAGACATACCTTTCCTCTACCTAGAATTCTAGAACCTACTATACTATAATAGATTATCTCAACTGATATCGGACGCTTGAGCTAAGAAACAGTTGATTAACTGTCTGGATTGCCAAAAATGTGCTTATCCAATCAAGTAGGATCTGTACTGCAGAGGGCTCTGTTGCAAAAACTGAAAAAAAGTGACGTTCTAACTTTTAGAATTGTGCTGTTAAGCTATTTCCAGGGGACAGTAGTATCGTTCTAGCTTCGTTACTTATCTTGCCCGACAGGTTTTGCCCGACAGGTTTTGTATAAACGATTAATTGTTGTTATGTCGCGTGGCGATGGATTGTGTTGGGTATGTGTTGGGCCTGTAGAAAAAAACATCGCATCATTATTGCAAGACGAATGCCCCATTATTCCTAAAGCATGTCCAATTTCGTGCAAGCATAAAGAGTTCATTACTTTATCACTGAGAATTTGACCAGACATCGGATCAATAATAGACAAAATTATTTGAACGTGAGTAATCATGCGTACACTATTTTTTGGGCCTCTACACTCCCTAATAGTCAGCCCTTGTTCAATGGACTGGTTTCTTAGGTCTTTGCTGCTATTAGTCCAGCAGCAAACAATATCTGCCTCTTTAGAATTAGAAGTCATTCTCCAGGACAGATAATTGTTTGCAGCGTTTGCCCATTGATCGAAACTATCTTTTAGTATCTCGACAAAGGAATTGCGGAAACCAGGTAGATCAGCCTGCGAAGGGATATATACTTTGAGGGGCATAGTATTCTTTGGCCATATTTCACCGCCCTCGATCATAGCGGCTGTTAAATAGTCTGATGAATTTTTGTCTTCATCGATCGATATTTTGGCATGGTCGAGTTCATCTAAGGTAGCCAATACCAGATTACGATTTGGCTCGTTTGGAAAATCTTGCGCGTATTTGGCAAGGTAGTGCTTTGCTTGGTCTATATCACCAACATGTTCATAACAAACTCCTAAATTACGGAGAGCGTTTTTACTTTGAGGGGCACAATCAAGAGCTATTTTATTTTGATTTATAGCCTCCTCATAATTGCCCATCTCTTGATAGAGTCGTCCATAGCCTATGTGGAAATTAGCCAAATCAGAAGCAGGGACATCTTTAATAGCTAGAGCTTGCTCAAACATTGGCTTTGCTTGGTCATATTGCTGAGCTTTGTATAGCTCAATCCCTCTTGCACATAAACTATTGGCTAATCCACGTCTAGCGGAAAGCGAATTAGGATCGAATTCTAATGCCTTAGTATATTCCGCTATTGATTGATCTAATTTTCCTGTCCCACGGAACGATCCGCCCAAATTGGTATGAATATTAGCTGAGTTGCGGTTAGGATCTAAAAGACACGCTTTGTTGAGCACGTCTAATGCCTGAGCATAATCCTGATTATTCATAAGATGGAGAGCTTGATTGCATAAATTAGCCGCCTCATTTGTTCTTTGCATATAAGCCAAATCATTGCTTTGGGCAAATGCAATTGTTGGCAGTAGAACTGCTATTATTAACATCAATAATCGTTTTACGTTCATCAATGATTGACCTGGAGAGGATAAGAATGTGCTTCCCGGGTGCTCCCCGAAAGGCAGGCGATTTTTAAAAACCTAGCCGACAGCGGGATTTGAACCCGCGACCTACGGTTTACGAAACCGTTGCTCTACCAGCTGAGCTACGTCGGCGTCTGAGTCTGTGATTATACTACCTTAAAAGGTTGCAACCTAAGCAGCCCGATTTTTTTGTACAATAGGGATGCGATTAAATGCGACAAGTCAGGATTTTGGCGGAATTGGCAACAAGGGTGGAGCATACATGAGTGTTACTTTAAAAATTAAGCGTTTGGCGCACTGCAAATCGGTGCCGCAATATGCAACTAGCGGTTCGGCCGGTCTGGACCTTACAGCAGCAATTGAGAACCCATTGACTTTGGGGGCAGGAGAGCGCACCCGCATTCCCACTGGAATCATAGTCCAGATTCCAGAAGGATATGAAGGGCAGGTGAGGGCAAGGTCTGGATTAGCTGATCGCTCTGGCATTTGTCTATCCAATGGTGTAGGCACAATAGACAGTGATTATCGCGGCGAAGTAATTGTTCTGGCTATGAATGCCGGTAAAGAGGCACATACTTTTCAACCCGGTGAGCGTATTGCCCAATTGATTGTCGCACCGGTGCCGAAAGTACAAATAGTGGAAACAGATGATTTAGATGATGGGGCTCAGCGTGGTGAGGGTGGCTTTGGCTCAACGGGGCGGACAACTATCACTAATAAAACAACTATAGCTGCTATATAAAGGCATAGGCTGTGGATACAAAGACAAAATCTATTTCTTTGATTATTGCCGGCATTAATGGACGCATGGGGCGAGCCACTGTGCAGGCAATCAGTCAGGATGCCGAGATCAAATTAGTGGCTGCTTATGGACGACATGGGGCATCTTATGCAGGCAAGACTGTCGATGAAGTGGTGGGAATAGCTGGTAAAAATGGACATGGCATTACTATCAAAGACAGTTTGAAAAATAGCCTGTCTGGATTGAGCCATAATCCAGATGTTCTTTTAGATTTTACGCAGGCTGATAGTGCAGTCGAGCATGCTCTGCAAGCAATTGAGAAAGGCATAAGGCCTGTCATTGGCACTTCTGGATTAACGGAAGATCATCTTAAAGAATTGAGGCAGGCTGCTGCCAAGGCCAAAATGGGTGTTTTGGTAGTGCCTAATTTTTCAGTGGGGGCAGTTTTACTTATGAATTTTGCCAGGCAGGCAAGCAGACATTATCGCCATGCCGAAATTGTGGAAATTCATAAACTGGGCAAGTTGGATGCTCCTTCAGGAACAGCTATGCATACGGCAAAAATTATGAGCGAAGAGATTGAAAAATCACAGCATAAATTCAATGAATTTTCTGTCAAAGAGCATGAATTGTTGCCTGGTGCTCGTGGAGGCAAGGTGGAGTCTGGTATACATGTGCATTCTTTGCGTTTGCCTGGTATACTATCTAAGCAAGATGTGTTCTTGGCCGGTGAAGGTGAGCTGCTTACTTTGCGGCATGAGAGTCATAGCACAAAGTGTTTTGAGCAAGGAATAGTGTTGGCAATAAAAGCAGCGGCACGGCTGGATTCATTTGTTTTAGGACTGGATAGTATCATTACCGAATAATTATTGGAAAAGACAATCATGGCTACTATAGGTAATGGGAAAAGACCAATCAATATCGCAATTTTAGGCGCTACTGGTGTAGTCGGGAAAGAGTTATTAAAAATACTGGCACAGCGCAATTTCCCGGTGGGCAAACTCAAGCTTCTGGGCAGTGAACGTTCCAAAGACCTTTATATGCAGTTTAAGGGTAAAGAATTTCCTGTTGAAGTGGCGCAGGAAGATTCATTTAAAGATATTGATCTTGTGTTGGCGGCGGTTAGCGCCGATGTAAGTAAAAAATTTGCCTCAATTGCTATTAGCAGTGGAGCAACCGTAATTGATAAATCAAGTGCCTTTCGCATGGAAGCCTCAGTACCGCTGGTGATACCAGGTGTGAACAGCCACGCTCTTCATAATCACAAGGGCATAATTGCCAGCCCTAATTGTACGTCCACTCCAGTTGTTGTAGTTCTGAAACCATTGTCTGATTTGTTTGGAATTAAGCGTGTGATAGTTTCAACCTATCAATCGGTAAGTGGTGCCGGCACCCCGGGTATAGATGAACTCGAAGATCAAGTGCGAGCTTCTTTGCGTGGTGATAAACAAAAACCGCAGGTCTTTAATAAACCAATTGCCTTTAATGTTATCCCACAATGCGATTCATTCAATAAAGACGGTTACACTAAAGAAGAAGAAAAGGTAATTCAAGAAACGAGAAAAATACTAGAATTGCCTGATTTAGCTATTACCTGTACCGCGGTGCGAGTGCCTGTTTTAGTTGGACATAGTGAAGCTATATTAGTTGAATTTGATGAACCGGCTAGTGTGGAGAAGATTCGCGAAATTCTAAAAACCAGTGAGATGATTGAATTGTGGGATAATCCCGATGAAACAGTTTATCCAACGGCTCTTGACGCTGCCGGTAAAGATCCTGTTTTTGTTGGCCGAATTCGCAAAGATACATCGTCAGCTAATGGTTTTCATTTATGGGTTGTAGCAGATAATTTGCGTATAGGCGCAGCATTAAATGCGGTGCGGATTGCCGAATATTTGCTTGAAAAAAAATTATTGCGGCAAGCCGTTCATAGCTAGGGAGAAACGAATGATCCGGAATATAGGCAGTCCATTTGGACCATTGATTACACCGATGGCTACGCCTTTTCAAGACGACTTTAGTCTTGACTTAAAAGCAACCGAGCGTATTGTCGATCATTTAATTGCTACAGGCACGGATACCATAATAGTTAATGCCACTACCGGTGAAAGTCCAACCGTAGAAGAATCAGAATTTAAAATACTTTTCCGCTTTGTCAAAGATAAGGCCAATGGTAAGGCTAAAGTAATGGCAGGGGCTGGTGCCAATTCAACTGCTAAAACGATAAAACTTTCTCAAATAGCCCAAGAATCAGGAGCAGAAGGTCTTTTGATAGTTACACCTTATTATAATAAGCCGAGCCAGGCAGGACTGGTTAAGCACTATCAAGAAGTAGCTAAAAACGTAGACCTGCCAATAATGCTATACAATGTCCCCGGCCGAACCAGCGTCAATCTTGGTGTTGAGGCAACTTTAGAGATTGTCGAATCTTGCATAAATGTTATGGCCCTTAAAGATTCTACCGGCAGTACAGATCAAATAGCAGAAATAAGCTCTAAGGTACAAAAAAACAATTTTTGGGTTTATTCAGGTGATGATTATTTGACCTTACCTTTTTTATCAGTGGGTGCAACCGGTATTGTCAGCGTAGCAGCGCATCTTATTGGGCGCAGCATAAAGAAAATGATTGAATGTTATTTTCAAGGCAAATACGACGAGGCAAGAAAGATTCATTATCAATGCTTGCCTCTGTTCAAAGGGCTATTTGCTGCACCCAGCCCAACCTGTCTTAAGTATGCTCTGGAGAAAACAGGTCTGTGTAAGGGAGTTTTGCGCTTACCGCTTATCCCGTTAAATGCCGACGAAAAGAAAAAGCTAGAAGCAATAATGGACAAATCACCAATTGACGTGCCTCAGCCAGCTTTATCTGTATAATGTAATAAGATAAATTCAAGCCAGGATCAAATTGTCTCAGAAAAAACCAGATCAAGACAAAGCTATTACCGATAGATCCAGTGTTAAAGTCATTCCGCTGGGAGGGCTGGGAGAAATCGGCAAAAACACTATGGTTTTGAGCTGTGGTGAGGATATTATTCTTATTGATGCCGGCTTGGGTTTTCCAAGCGACGACATGCCGGGTGTTGATCTGGTGCTGCCGGATCTTACTTATTTAATTGAAAATAAAAAGTCCATAGAGGCGCTCATGATTACTCATGGGCACGAAGACCATATAGGCGGTATTCCTAATTTACTTAAAAATGTTACTGTCAAAGATATATATGGACCGGCTCTGGCACTTGGTATTTTGGAAGGCAAATTGCGCGAGTATGGGCTTGAAGGTTTGACCAATTTGCACAAGGTACATCCACGTCAGCGTGTGCAGGCAGGGTGCTTTAACGTTGAATTTGTACGTTGCACACATTCTATTGCTGATTCATTCAGTCTGGTTATACGCACACCAGTTGGCAATATTGTGCACACGGGAGATTTTAAATTTGACTTTACGCCTGTTGACGGCGAGCAGTTTGATATAGCTTCGTTGACAGCGGCTGCGCAAGAAGGCGTACTTTTATTGATGAGCGATAGCACAAATACTGAGCGTCCTGGTTTTACACCATCCGAACGTACTGTATGGAAAAAATTGAGCGAGGTCTTTGCCAATGCGAAAGGACGTATTATCGTTACTACATTTGCCAGCAATATGCACCGCATCCGGCAAGTTTTGGAAGTAGCCATGCAATATGATCGCCAGGTGGCTATATTAGGACGATCAATGCTTAATATTGCTGATTTAGGGCGGCAACTGGGCTATATGAAATATCCAGACGGATTGCTTGTCACCGCCGATGGGGTCAATAACCTGGCCCCTGATAAAGTAGTAATTTTAACTACAGGCAGCCAGGGCGAGCCATTGTCTGCCTTAAGCCGCATTGCCAATAATGAGCATAAGCAAATCAAAATAAGGCCCGGTGACACTGTTGTCATTTCATCAACGCCTATTCCAGGCAATGAACGCTCCGTAGCCAACACAATTAATGCATTGTCTGTGCGTGGAGCTGAGGTTATTTATGGGCGCGATGCCGGCGTGCATGTATCTGGGCATGGCTGTCAGGAAGAACAAAAACTAATGATTAATCTGTGCCGACCTAAATTTTTTGTTCCTATTCATGGTGAATATCGCATGCTGGTTAAGCATACTGAGTTGGCCGTTGAATGCGGCATACCTGAAGAAAACACTTTTGTGATGGAAAATGGCGAAGTGCTAAGCCTGACTGCGGAGACTGGCATAAAAGATGGCCGGGTGCCGGCAGGAATTATATTAATTGATTCATCGAGAGCCTGGGAAATTAATGAGCAAATTATTGCTGAGCGGCGGGATATTGCCCGAGATGGTTTAGTAACAATTGCTCTAACTTTGAGTGAAGATTACAGCCAAATATATTCGTTTGACTGCAATCAAAAAGGATTAATTCTACTTGACAATACTAAAGCTGAAAAAATTACTTCTCAATTAGAAAGTCTGGTCAAAAGTTTATTGAACAAATATAAAAACCGGCCGAGCAACCAAAAATCATCTTGTCAAGTATACTTGCAAGCAGCAATTCGGGAATTTTTGACTGAAAAATATAAAATTGAGCCCTTTACACAGATAGTAATTCACCGGCTGGGACAAAAAAAACTTCCTTCTTCGAATGAGGAAGAAGGAAGTATTGGTGGTGGATTAGGTAAGGAGGAAATCCAGTGCCAAGCAGATTAAACCGCTTGCACTTCCATGACTCAATCATATCAGTGAGCAGTCACTATGGCTGTTAAAAAACTTGAAGCGGATCAACCAAAACCAGGAAACAGCGTTAGTTGAAATAACTTTAATATACTAATTACTTGTGCAATCGCTTGATAACCGTGACTTATTTTGCGATCTGTCCGTGCTATATAAAAAGTCTAGCGAAGGTATATTCGACCCACCAATGCCTGTACCGGTCGTTTTGTTGGGCGAAGAAATCTTGATATTGCTCGGACAAAATACATAGACCTGCTCGCTCAATTTATGGAAGTTACCGGACAATGCGGCTGAAGCTCCGGCAACAAAGTCCACCAGACGACTGGCATCGTGTTTTTTCATGTTATCAAGAGTAACTGTGGTGGCTGCACGCGCTCTTAAGCATTCCACTATGTCTAAACCTTCGTCAAAAGTAACTGGGGCAAAAATAGATATCTGTGTGCCGGCTTTAGTAGCAACAGGCTGCCTGATGGCATTAATTGGCATCATGCGCTTATCTGCCAGTGCTGGGAATAAATCAACAGTATCTTTAGCTGGTGCCGCAGCGGTGTAAATTTCTTCTTGTACTTCTTTGACCGGTTCTTTAAATTGATCAAACATAGTTTTCCTGCTTTTACTAGTAAAGTATCGACTAATCTGATTTTAATAATGCCATTTTATATGGTGCTTATTTCTATTCTATTTAAATCTAATATCAGAATGCCACCATTATAACCATCAATGCTAATTAAGCAAGATATATTACTAACGAATTTTGTCTTTATCCTTTGGTAACAGTATTTACTTTGCCTGGGCGCCATCCGTAGCTGTCAATTAGCGCGTTAGCTATGAGCAAGTCGTCTGCTTGCGTGATTTTTAAATTGAGCCGTGAGCCTGCCACTATTGTGGTATTGACACCATAAGCTTGTATGAGGGTAGCATCATCGGTGGTTTCGTACTGTTTTTTCCTAGCCAGGCGATGCGCCTCCAGCATTAATTTAAGCTCTGCTCCTTGAGGAGTTTGCATGAGCGCAAGTAAGTTGCGATCCATTTCTTGCACAATGGCTGTGTCTTTTATTTCTCTGATTGAGTCCGACAAAGGTATGGCAAGTGTGCAGGCCAATCCTTTTTCTAAAGCGGTCATAATTTGATCTATATAAGAACTGGTAATAAAAGGGCGGGCTGCATCGTGGATAAGGACATATGATGGCGGCTGTGCTTGAGAGGCAAGTGCTTCTAGAGCTAAATAGACCGATTCCTGGCGGAGCTTCCCTCCGGCGATAATTGTCACGTGCTGAGCATATTGCGGTAGATGTTTTAGAAGTAAGGCGCGTGTCTTATTCAGCCACTCCTTGGGCACCACCAGCACTACTTCTTTAATTTTAGGGTGCTGCATAAAAGTCGTTAATGACCAAACAAAAAGTGGGACACCGCCAAGTCTGGTAAATTGCTTGGGTGTTCCGTTTGTATTTTCAGCCAGACGATCCCCGCGCCCTGCTGCTGCAATAATTACTGCTGCCTGTTTAAAAGTCATTTAGTATTATGAGATGCTGCTTGGAGCAAAATCAATGTTATTGTTTGGCGCAGGGATATTATCCTCAGCAACTGCCGATTTATTTTCTACAAGAGTGTTGTCGCTTTCAGGACTTGGTCCATCGGAAGCTGTGCTGTCGGGAATTGTATCGTCAGCAATTATATTATTGCTCTCAGGTACCAGCCCTTCGGCAGTTGTATTGTTGCTGCCAATAATTGTACTTTCGCCGGCGACTGATTCTTGAGGAGCGGTTTCTTGCGTTGGCGGCTTGGTTTTTGCTTGTTCTTTAAGCTGATCGCGCAGAAGCTTGGCATCTTGAGATAAGCGAAAATATTCTTGAAATTTCTTGGTTGTGCCCAAAAGAGCGGATCTGCCTTCTTCTTTTTTTGTAATCAATTCTTTTTCAAGCAGTTCTTTTATATGATCATAGGCACCGGCACCACGAATGCGCACAATTTCTGATTGCAAAACAGGCTGCTTGATAGCAATAGCTGAAAGGGTGCGCACTACTGAGACCGGCAGATCAATTGGCGCCATGTCATTGGCAAAAGTAGCAAATTCGTCTTTTACTTGCATCATATAGCCATTATCATCGGCAATCTCTAAAGCCGAGTTTCTTTCTTCATAGTCATGGATCAATTCAAGAATGGATTGTCTGACTTCTTGCACGTCTACATTAACAAGCTGGGCTATAGCCGCGGCCGCCAACGGTTTGTCAGTTAAAAATAATACTGCTTCGACTCGTGCCTTTAAGCTCATACAGCTTCCACCTGGTTTGCTATCTTGCCGGTTTCTTGAGGACGAACTATGGTTACCGGACCATAAAAATCACTCTGTTCAATAGTAATTTTGCCCGCATTAGCCAGAAACAGGATAGCTAAAAATGCGTCGACCCAGTCCGATTTTTTGCCAAGTTTAATGATTAGATCTATTAAGGCGAGATTTTGTCCAGGCGCCACTTGCTCAACAAGAATCCTTTCGGTGCGTGCAATAGTTAATTCAATATCTTCATCATGAGCAAGATCAAGAATATCATCAACATCGTTAATTTGATGAAAACCTTCAAGTTGAATTCGGGCTTTGGGTCCGCGTTCGTACCTTAATTGTTCGATCCGCTCTGCTTCTTTTAATGCTGCCACCAGCTCATCTAAGGTTACTTTGCGTGGCCTGTTTGCTTTACTGGCTGCCCGACGAACCAGAGCCCTTTCTAAGTCTTGCAGAGTAATTTGACGCGCCACTAATTGTTTATCTGAGTCGTAAACAAGCATGCCTTCATCATCGCCAAAATCAAGAAAATCATCGCCATTTTGTTGGACTTTGTTAGCAAGGAGCGCTTCTGCCTTCATACGCAGGAGTACCGAGGCATGAAAGATTACTTTGCCGCTTTGTCTCAGGTTTTCTTTAGGCTGGGTAGTGATAGCTTGCAAAAATCGATCAGTGACATAAATAATGTCCACATCTTTAGGGTCTATTTCGCCCCTTTCGGCAAGTTGAACCAAAAATTCAATGCCGCTGGCAAAGGCTGCATCCAGGGCAGCTGATATTGGTATAGGGCCAGTACGACCTTGTTGACCGGAATCGTTGCGGCCAATTTCAAAATTGTTTTCAGGGCTGTTGTGATAATTATACATATATATAGAATCGATCAATTATCGGGTTGTAGGGGTCGATGGAATCGACCCTGTTCTTGTTGCCCCTATTGGGTTAGGCAGTGACTAACTCTTCTTCCTGCCCCTCTTCTTCTTGTACTTGTTGTTGCTCATCTGGAATGACTATTTCACCGATACCGACTACTCGTGAATAGCCATCAGCGCGCAACGAAACGCCAATGGCATGATCAGCATTTTCAATCATAGGACGTCTCAAGCTTACTACTACAAATTGAGCACTGTCGGACTGCCGTTTTACCATGCGGGCAAGGCGCTCGGCATTGGAACCATCCAACATCATGTCTACTTCATCAAAGGCATAGAACGGAGCCGGCGCATAACGCTGGAAGGCAAAAACAAAAGACAGAGCAGTCAATGATTTCTCACCGCCTGACAAGGCTTCAATTCTTTGCATTTTCTTGTCGCGCGGCTGAGCGCGAATAATAAGACCGCCTGTGAATGGACTTTCCGGATTTTCCAGCTCCAGCCTGCCATGACCGTGAGAAAGTTCAGCAAAAATATCTTGGAAATTAGTATTAATGGCGTCAAAAGCTTCCATAAAGGTGCGTTTCTTGAGCTCATCAAATCCATTTATTTTCTGGGTTATCTGTTCGCTTTCGCTCAACAGCGTGTCAATGTTGAGTTGCAAGTCTTTCTGGCGTTCATCAGCCTGGCTGTATTCTTCAAGGGCTTTCATATTTACAGGTTCAAGAGCACGCATGCGTCGCTCCAGTTTTTCCACTTGCCCTTTCAATTGATCAACGCTAGCTTGTGAGAGCGGTTGAAAGTCCGGGTTAGCAGCTTTAATTGCTTCTATTTCTTCTTGCAATGTATTTAGTGCCTTGAGTAAATCAAATTGCAATAATTGGCGTTCTTGTTTTTGTTCGCCTAAATGTTGCAAGTCGGTTTCAATCTTTGTTCTAGCTACTTCAGCTGCTGTTACAGTTTCGTGAGCTTTTTCTTTTTCGTCGCGCAAAGATTCAAGCTCACCAGAAAGTTCTTTCACTTTACTTTCCATTTGAGCAATATTAGCTTTGAACTTGTTGATATTTTCTTCAAATTGCGGTTTTTGCCGGTTGAGCTCGTCGATTTCGCCGTTAATTCCTTTCAATTGTTCATGCAAGCCGCCTTGATTGCTGAGTTCAACTTGTGTTTCTGTTTCACATTTGTCGATGAGACGCTGAATTTCAAGAACTTCTTTTTCAACACTTTCAATTTCACTGCGCAATTCAACCGATTCTTGGATCAGTTTTTCCAGCTTAGACTTGCTGCCTTCGCCGATAGTTTTCTGCAAGGACTCCTCCATTTTGGAAGTTTGCTTGCTGATATCGGCAACTGATTTAGCGAGGGTTTCCAGCTCAGCGTCAATTGCTTCAATATCTTCGCCGCGTTGCCGCAATTGCGGTTTGATGGCCTCATTTTCTTTGTTGAGATCAATCAATTGTTTGCGGCGCTCATCTGATTCCGACTGTCTTTGTGTTAATTGAGTGCGCGCTTCTTGATATTTGTCTTTTTCTTCCTGAATACTGACTTTTAATTCTTTAACTGTAGTTTGCAAACTGGCGATTTGCTCGCTTAATGTTTTGGCTGTTTGCCTCACCACTAATAAATCCGATTCGCCTTTGTTGGTGAAATGCAGTTTTGATTTTTCGTTGCCACCGGTCATTGTGCCGGATTTGTCAACCAGTTCGCCTTCGACAGTTGCCATTCTGGCTTGATTAATAAGCTTCCTAGCCACAGTCATATCTTGGACAACTATTGTTTGCCCGCAGGCATATTGAAATGCCTTGGTAAGTTTAGGATTGAAATCGATAAGATTATAGGCAAAATCGATGACGCCGGCATGGTTGGGTAAAAGCCCCGGTGGTTGAGCGACAATTTTATTTAAAGGCACAAAAGTAACGCGACCGGCCTGGTGCTTCTTAAGCAATTCAATGCAGTCATGTGCAATTTGATCGTCGTCAACCACCACATGACCAAGCCTGGATCCAATCGCTGTTTCCACCGCCAGTTCATATTCGTTGTTTACTTTACCCAACTGGCCAATGGTGCCGTGTACACCGCTTATGTTTTTAGCAAGCAAAAATTCAATTGCTTTGCCATAGCCTGATTCACCGGCTACATCTTTGTGTGTTTCAAGCTGAACAATGCGCTTATTCACAGTCTCAAGTGCTTGCCGTTTGGACTCGATCTCTTGGTCTGTTGACTCCAGCTCGCCTTCTAATTGCTGAATGCTGCGCTCGATGCCAAGCACTGTTGCCTCTTGACCCTGGCATAGATATTCATGACTGGCAATTATCGTCTTTAAGCCTGACAATTTTTCAATGACAGCGGCCAATCTGTCTCTAGAGGTGGCGTTGTCTTGTTCTAAATGCCCCCGTTGTGTAATCAATCCGGTTTGTTTTAGCTCCAGCTTGTGCTTTTGATCTTGCACTTTTTGTAAATCAAGGTGTAAAGACGTGACCTTATCGGAGGAGCGGTCTTTTTCCTGACGCAGCATTTCAATTTCAGCTATAACTGCCTGGAAGGTGCCTTGTTTTTCAATGAGCCCGAGGTTGACTGCTTCTTTATCTTCCAGATTTTGCTTGTTTTGTTTTTTTAGCTCATTTAAATGTTTATCAATGCTCTTAATTTGATTATTAAGACCTTTGGCTAATTTATTCTTTTCTTCAATAATGGTGTCGAGATTAGAAAGTTTATTTTCTTCCCGTGTCAATTCCCCGCGAGTATTTTCCAGTTCTTGCCGCAGCAGCAATTGTTCATTGCCGCCTTTCTCTTTGATTTCTTGATCTATCCTGGACATTTCTGCGCGCAGACTGAGCAGTCCTATTTCTATCTGAGAAAGCTGTTCTTGCAATTCTTCTTCTTTAGCCTTGACTTTCTCCAGCGCTGCTTTTTCTTGCTCGATTTTTTCTTCTAATTCTTGATAGCGGCTGAAAATAAGCTCTTTTTCTTTGGCTTCTTTTTCGTCTTTTAATTCTAGATATTTAAGTGCCTGATCTTTGTCTAAGCGGAGTATATCTAAATGGCTGATTATTTCAGCCATAATGATTTTTTGTTCGTCAATTTTGGCGCCTGTGGCTTTCAGCTCTTCGGCAGCCTGTTCTATACGCCTGTCAAATTCGGCTACGCCAGCCAATTCGTCAATAATTTTGCGTCGCTCGACGCCACTCATAGTGACAATGCCGGTGACATCGCCTTGCATGATGACATTGAAGCCGGTCGGGCTGACATTATATTTTGTCAGAGCCTCATGTATATCGGTAAGCGTGGTTGTTTTGCCATTGAGGACATATGTGCTTGTATAGCCATTGTCTTTTACTTTCACGCGCCGAGTCACTTCGAGCTCCTCACCAGCATCGTTAGTGAAGCGTACGGTCACTTTGGCGTCGTTGCGGCCGCTTAAATTGTTCAACAAATCAGGCAAACGCTCTGCCCGCATTGAGCGCGTGGACGACAGCCCGAGGGCAAAAAGCAAGCTATCAACAATGTTAGACTTACCTGAACCATTCGGGCCAGAAATTGTGGTAAAGCCACCTAATACAGGAATTAAGGTCTCTTTACCAAAGGATTTAAAGTTGTCAAGTTCAATTTCTTTAATGCGCAAGGGGCGATTTTCTCCGGCCGACAGCCCGAATTAGACTATACACTGAATCCGGTGTCAATAAGTTTGGGGGAGAAACCGAAGAAAAATAGAGAAATAACAGGGATAAAAGTAAGCAAGCTTACAAATTCTGTGCCAAGGATAAGACAGCAAACAATTGTCTATGTTAATACTGAACTAGCCATGCCAGATAACAATCAAGCCAAAGGTATATATTCATCGCGCCAGCTGTCGCTGAGCTTTACAGCCCAGGAAACCGCGCCTGGTCTCAGTGAGCCTTGTGTTGACCGCTATTTGTTTGTTGATCTGGAAACAGGTGGTCTGTACCCGGACAAGCATGCTGTGCTGCAAGTTGCAGCTATTAGCACAGACTTTGATTTTAATGTTAAGGGGCAGTTTATGAGTTACATAAAACCCCATCCTGAGCTTGAGATTACCCAAGAAGCCTTAATGATTAATCAGTTGAGCCTGGACAGTTTGCAGTCGGCACCGAGCGAAAAATCAGTGGCCCTGGCCTTCTCTCATTTTGCCAGGCTGGTTGGTCCGGCACCCAGATTTGCCGGCTATAATTGCCAGTTCGATTTGGAATTTCTTGCCTGCCTGTGGCGGCGCCATGATTTGTTACCGGCACCTTATCAGGTGCCCTGGCTGGATATATATGCCGTAGCCAAATCTCGGCTGGGAACCGATGCCGGCCTGCCCAATTTCAAGCTGGCAAGCGTGGCTAATTATTTTGCCGTTGATACTGCCGGCGCTCACGACGCTGTTGCTGATTTAATAATGACTATTGAGATAGCTAAACGACTGAAAGCGATGCCAGAAAAACCTGTTTCAGTAAAAAATGGCATAGATCTGGAAACAGTAAAATTTTCCGCCATCTGATATGATGAATTAATTGGAATCAAGGTGATTAAAAGTCGCGTAATCAACATGTCCAAAGAAAGCAACGAGCCTGAAAAAATAAATGAATCTGGCCACGCTCAAAGCCCAGAAGGGGACAATGCTCCTCCTGCAAAGGCGCCGCAGATGAAAAGACGGGCCAGTTGGACGAGCAGCTATGCAGCCATTAAATATGTGAGCAGCATACCTAGAAAACGCTTTAGATACAGCGATAAAGTCACTGATATTCTTGCCGGTGTTTTAATTCTGCTCTGTACTTTGCTAATTTTTGTTCCAATAGATTTACTCAAACTACCATTGACACTTTTGTGCGATGTTCTTTTCACGCTAACTATTGTTTTCTATATTATGAATCGATTAGGTATCCTGACTACACTTTCCGAACGTCAAGCCGTACTGGTTTGGGATATGGTTCTGGGTGCTTTTTTATTAGGAATACTCGCTATTATAAATCTTTCTCTGTTTGTAAATTTTATAAGACAAATACCAAATTTGCTTTGAACGTGTTTAGTTTACTAATTTTACTAGAGCTCTAGCCACATTTTCAAAAACTAAATTTAGTTCCGATATTTGTGTTGCCTGATAAAATACTGCACCATTGCCTGAAATGCCGGCAATACCTCCAGTGCTGGGGTTTGAACTTTGATCAGTCAAAACTGCAGTCTGCGATGCTTGCAAGCTTGGCACCATGCACAAACCAATGCAATAAATTGGTATACCTAAAGTACTGGCAGCAGAAGCCTCTGTTCTAGCGTCTTGAGTGGGATCACCCCCCAAACTGCTGTCTGTTGGTAGCCCATCAGTAAATAAAACAATTACCTTATTGGCGCCTGCCCTTGTCAATCCTAGGCCACCTTGCGATGTAGGCTTCATTTGATTAAGTGCTTGTTGAAGAGCACCGGATATATTAGTTCCACCATAGGCCAGCACAGTTTGAACGGCAGTATTGACTGTGCTGTAATTGCTATACGCAGCGCCAGCAGTAGATTTGAGATCAATAGTCGGATTTGGGGGCAAAGGTGAAACCGGATCACTCGGGTCAACATTAGAGCTATAAGTACCAGAATTATCAGTTATATTTCCAATTGAACCGCCATCATCCGGAGGCACAGTAGAGGTAGCTGTTGTACCGGCATTAGTGCTAAAAGTGACCAGCCCAAAATGAACATCACAGTCATTATTCATAATGGTAAAAAAGTTCTGAGCGGCAGTAATAGCGTCTCCAATTGGATGTCGCTGAGCAAATGCTGCCTGCAGATAAGCCTGATAGTATCCAACCTTGGGCACAACGCCCCAGCTAGCGTAAGGTACATGGGCTGTGGTCGCCACGGTTGAAGATTCCAGGTTACCCCGCGCTGCCTCTACCAAACAGCCAATGTTATTGGCCGGAAAACTATAACTAGTACCGTTATAAACCACGTTGGTACCGGCGCTAAATGTATTTGTGCCATCAATGTTAACGACTAGATCGGTAAAATCAGCCGATACAGCAGAGCTAGCCGCCGCGTTATTGTTTTGACCGCGCAGCGCACTGCTAAATGTGTATATCCCATCTGTCGCTGAACTATTATCCAGCCCTTGTGGAAAGGTAGCGTTAACTGCAGTTCCTGTTGCACTGGTAGCCCCAAAAGCCGTATAGAGCGGATTTTGTGCTATGACTTTATAGCCGTTTGTGGTGCTATTTAATTTATACCGGTCAACAATACTAACAAGAGTAAAGTCATCCATAGAAGCTGAAATATCAAAGCAAAGGATAACATCAACCATAGGCAAACCGCCGTTAGATACCGCGTTTAATGTATAACTTGTTGCCAGGCCAAGATATTTTTGGAAGGCAGGTACTATACCAAAAGAGCCAGTTACTTGCAATATTTTGCCGTTAGTGCTGCCTATGGGTACAGGTAGTAGAGTGACTGGATCAAGGAATTGAAAAAAGACCAGGGCTCCATTGGCTGCAGGGCTCATCGGCAGACTGGATGCTTGCGTGGTACCGGATAGTGATTGACCCAGTATGGTGTTTTTTTGAAACATATTCAGCGCCGTGGCCATGGCTGAGTCTTGGGTAGTGGTTGGATCAGTACTATTGGAACTGGCAGTAGTGGCAGCTCCTGCTAATGCGGCACTTTCGACACAAGCCGCCAGCTGCTGTTGGGCAAGACAAACGCGTGCCATCTCAAAAGCGAACAATGAGAGGGTGCCAACAAGAACGATAGCCGTAACAAATACTAACATGACCACTGATTGACCGCGCTGGCTGCGATTAAATCCAAGTGAAGGTATTTTGCTGCTGATGATAGAGTGGTTATCCATAAAATTTTTCCTTGATAATTGGGTAAGTATAGCTGCGAATAAACTGAATATAACCGCCCGGCGAAAAAGTGGCACCAAGGAAAACAATTGGCGCTGGTAGTTTGACATTAACACTGGTAGTAACAGTCACATAGGGCGATGTATTGGCTGGTGGGCTGCCGCCATAGTCGTTATATACAAAATTTGGTGACGATGTAGAGACTAGTATCGGCTGGCTAACAAAAACTCCATCCGTAGCATGTATCTTAAGCTGTGCTTGAGCGGCTGACAGTGCAGCAGCAGAGGTGCTTTGTTGCGCGGCGGCTCTGGTTGCATCCCGGCATGTTGAATCATTGAGGGTCATGCCGCAGGTGACCAAGGTGATGTCTGAGCCCACGGCCGCAAGAACTATAAGCATAGACGCAGATAATGCTACTTCCATAAGTGCAGTACCGCGGGATCTTGAATAAAAAAATGTGTTTATAGCGTGTCTGGGGTATGAATTCATAGTAATTGATCACCACTATTATTGGGTCAGTCCTTGAGTATTTTCAAAGAAGAAGTCCGATCTGGCAGAAGTTGTTAGGGGTCCAGTTAGTCCAGGTATATTTACTAACCAGTAATTTTTATCCGTAATCAACGGTTGGAGTTGTGCCTGTAGAACAACCTCGAAATTGTATGCATTTGTACTACTGTTTGCCGGCGAAGTTAGCGCTGTGCTTTGTCGTGTCACCGCACCACCACTGACTGGACAGATGGCGATATAAGTATTCACCTGCGTAATGGTGATACCTGACCATGTTTTCGCTGCATTTTGAGCAGTTTGTGTAGCCATATTCACAGCAGAGAGACTTGTAGGTGAAGTGTTTACCAGGAACGTTTGGCACCGAGAGCCTAAACAAGCAGCCGAATGAACGGCGCTAGTGAGCAAGGCATAGCGCATTCCCAGTGTGCCGAACGTGGTCATTGGAACGGTAAAAATAATGAAAGCAAGCCACAATGCAGGGGCCACTTCAGTAAGGAGATATCCTGACCGTTTTTTTGCCATTTTCGCCATAAAGAGAATTGCCATGTTAACCCGCCTGCCAGCCTGAAATGATTCTCATACTTCGATTATCACCCCCTTGAGGGATAAACAGGGCTTTTCTTAACACCTGAGAGCGATTAATCACTAGATGGGGTGACAGCAGTGATCACCTGAACGGGTGATATCATTAAATTCAAGATTGATCGTCAGGTTTTGAAATGACAGTCTCTTCGCCAGGAAACCAGATTGACTTACGGGCCAGGGCCCATCAAGAGATGATTGCCGCAGGTTTTGTGCCTGATTTTGAGCCGGCAGTTTTGCGCGAGGTTCAGGTATCTAAGGGCGCACAGGCAGGCGTGCGTGCCCCGCAAAAACTCGAAACTGATCAGGTACGCGACTTGCGTTCACTTTTGTGGTCGTCCATAGACAATCCTGAGTCGCAGGACCTCGATCAAATTGAATATGCCGAAAGTCTTGCCGATGGCAATATACGTGTAATGGTTGCCATAGCTGATGTTGGCTCTTTAGTTGGCAAAGGATCAGCGACTGATCGCCATGCATTTACGAACACTACCTCTGTTTATACAGGCGTTGTCACTTATCCAATGTTGTCCGATGATTTGTCCTTCAATCTTACTTCTCTGATAGCTGAGGCTGACAGACAAGCAATAGTGATTGATCTTGTTGTGGATAAAACAGGTTCAGTGATTAAAAGCAATGTATATCTAGGTATTGTTCGCAATCATGCCAAATTAGATTACAAAATGGTTGGTCAATGGCTGGAGGATGGCGGTGCGCCACCTGAAAAAATTGCCGCAATATCGGGGTTGTCCGATCAACTTCTTTTACAAAGTCAAATAAAAGAGCTCATGCATGACCAACGCAAACAGCAAGGCTCTCTCTATTTGCATACGCTTGAAGCGACAACTATAGCTGTGAACGGCCAAGTTTTAGATCTGGAGGTGGTGGAAGATAATCCCGCCCGTGATTTGATTGAAAATTTTATGATTGCAGGTAATGTTGCTGTTTCTCATTTTCTGGATAGCAAACAAATACCTTCTATCAGGCGAATTGTAAGAACGCCCGAACGTTGGGATAGAATAGTGGCTGTGGCAAAATCGTATGGCCAAAACCTGCCTGTTGAACCAAACGCGCAGGCCTTAGCTAAATTTTTGTTACAGCGCCAGGAAGCAGATCCATTGCGTTTCCCAGATTTGTCATTGGCGATTGTCAAATTACTTGGACGCGGAGAGTACGTATTAGTAATGCCGGGACAAACTGACCAGGGGCATTTTGCCCTGGCATTGCACGACTATACTCATGCCACCGCCCCTAATCGCCGTTACCCCGATCTGATTATGCAACGATTGATCAAAGCCATGATTGCTGGGAAACCAACACCATATACAAGCGATGAATTAAACAACATAGCCATTCACTGCACGCAACAAGAAGATGCAGCCAATAAGGTTGAACGAACAATGCGCAAAATAGCAGCAGCAGTTTTACTGAGCAAACATATAGGCGAAATTTTCGAAGGCATTGTGACTGGTGTCACAAACGGTGGCACATTTGCCAGGTTGATTAAACCACCGGCAGAAGGCAAAATTATCCGCGGCGAGCAGGGTCTAGATGTTGGCGATCAAGTAAAACTAAGGCTTGTCGCTACAGACCCTGAACAAGCTTTTATTGACCTTGAGCGGGTATAAAATTGCTATTGAACAAACCCATAGCCAGGCGAGGCAGGTGTAGGATAACTGCCTGGGCCTATTTGTCTGCCATCAAAGAATACGGCGATTTGATCTTCTGGTCCGTAAATTTCAGGATACTTTAGTCGTTTCGCGTTTAGCAGATGAACAACATTCCATTCGTCATGACTGCCACGGCTGAAATTGGTACCGGCTTTGATGGCATAATAACGAAAGAAATCTAGCCGGCGCTCTTCCCAAATAGCTTTTTCTTCCGGGTTGGATAAATCGAGTAACCGGCAAAAACCTTCGTTTTTATCAACGCAGTCAAAATCGTTTTTAAACTCATTGTCTAATGAATATTTGCGGGCGAAGTATATTTCTACTGCTTGTGATAAAGAGCGAGCCTCGCTTAAGAAAAAGTCCTGGACATCAGTCGGTCCAATAAAATAAAAGGCATCGAATAAATTGCCGGTGTTTGAAATTACTTTATTGGGCCTGTGGTAATAGTCATCTTCCACAATTACTTTTGTCCACATGCGCATATAATCGCCGCCTGTTGGCGGGCTTGATTTAACAAGATGATCAACGTCAATCTGTTTACCTGTCTCGCGTTTTATTGCTTCTGCGTGCTGATACATGAGTCCCACACCTTCCTTGGTCTCCATCTGATATTTGGAAGGGTTAAGGATGAAAAATCGCTCTCCCCATTTGGCCATAAGGTTGCGCTCAATTGCTCCGGCGATATCAACATTAGTAGAAAAGTGGCCGCCACCGGCAGTGGAAATCGGACAACTCTGAAATACGATTATTCTGCCTTCAGCATGCGCCCGTTTCAGGTCAGCTTTTACTAGTTCTGTCTGCCGTTCAAACAGGTCAAACCAATCTCCTTTATGCCATGTGAATTCAATGGGTAAATCGCTTATGGGCCGGCCTGTCTGCATATTGGCCTCCCCTTCCCCAGTATTTCTTTTCATGGCAGTAACTCCTTTTCGATCGTCATTGCTTATATCGTATAGTACAATGTATCGGTGGGCGGATGCAATCCGTCCGTTCGGAGTGCGGGCTGATTAAATTTTGAACGCTCTGTCGACTTCGCCTCCTCCGCTATGCGCCCCTACAATCAATATATTTACCTATGAATGAATATAATATTGGCATCAAAAATTTTCGGGCGGTGACCGATTGGCTTTATCGCGGCGGTCAACCTGATGCATCTGAAATCGCTAAACTTGTTGAAAGCGGCTTTCGCACTATTATTTCTTTGCGCTGGAATCTTAAAGTAACAAAAGAAGAATTAGCCCAGGCCAGAGAAAGTAACTTAAATTTTTATAGCATCCCTCTTTCCTATTGGGTATTGCCAACGCGCAAACAAATAGACTATTTCCTGTCCATATTGGACGATGAAAACAAACGCCCTATTTATCTACATTGCAAGCATGGTCAAGATCGAGCCGGTATGATGACGGCGATTTATCGGATGGCTAGAGAAAACTGGACAGCAGATGCGGCATATGCAGAAATGAAAAAAAATGGGTTTCGCCATATTCGCATGCACCAGTTGAAATGGGCAGTTTATGGCTTTGAACGCCGGTTGCAAAGGCAAGCCAAACAGGATGGAAATAGTGCTAATAACACAGCTGAGGATAAGCTAATTCAGCTTGAACAATGATTCTTTCTTCCAAATTCAAGCAACGTGTCCATGGTCTGGTGCGCGCAGCGGCTTGCTCCGTACCCGCCATGGCAATGTGGAAACACCTGCCTTTATGCCGGTTGGTACTAATGGCACTTTGAAGTCTCTCAATTTCGGACAGGTAAATGATTGCGGTGCGCAAATTATCCTGGGCAATTCATATCATCTCTATTTGCGGCCAGGGCTGGATGTAATAAAAAATTGTGGCGGCTTGCATAACTTTATCCATTGGCAAAAACCAATTCTTACCGATTCAGGAGGCTTTCAAGTTTTTAGCCTTAATGCCTTCCGCAAAATGACTGAAGATGGTGTTTTATTTAAAGATCATCGCAATGGGCAGGAACATTTCATTGGTCCAAAAGAATCAATGCACATACAAAATGTAATTGGTGCCGATATTATTATGGCTTTTGACGACTGTGTAAAAAATCCAGCTACGCATGAGGAAGCAAATGCCGCTGTGGAACGCACGCATCGCTGGCTGGATAAATGTGTAGAACATCATCAAAGAAGCGATGATCAATCGCTATTTGCCATTATTCAAGGAAGCACGTATGAAGACTTGCGCGAGATTTCAGCTAAAACTGTAGTCGGATATGATTTGCCCGGCTATGCAATTGGCGGTGTGGCAGTTGGAGAGGAAAGATCAACTATAGAAAAAATCACAGCCTTTACGGTCGGATTTTTACCTGAAAACAAACCCCGTTATCTTATGGGCATTGGCACTCCCTGGGATATAGCCTATGCTATTAAATGCGGTATTGATATGTTTGATTGCGTTTCGCCAACCAGATTAGCTCGGCACGGAGTAGCCTTTACTAGTCAAGGTCAGCTATCGCTCAAAAAGAGCTGTTTTGCCCATGACTTTGATCCTCTAGACAAAAATTGCTCCTGCTATACATGTTCAAATCATAGCCGTGCTTATTTGAATCACTTAGTACGTGTACAAGAAATGACTTCCGGTACATTGCTTTCTATCCACAATCTTACTTTTTTAATTGCTATTGCTCAGCAATGTCGTCAAGCTATTGTCGACGGAACATTCCGCGAGCTTTTCGAACAATTTTACGAACAACGGCAGCAAGACG
>Ga0364915_10209_pt1 | contig 23640 bp, 17 predicted proteins | sample ExccelJu500001D4_3_FD_206958 | JGI IMG/M metagenome (GOLD analysis project Ga0364915, IMG submission 206958) | Enriched cells from Trout Bog Lake Hypolimnion, Wisconsin, USA - BchlTB.June25.5000.01.D4 | ecosystem: Environmental > Aquatic > Freshwater > Lake > Hypolimnion/Profundal zone | place... | reverse complement strand
TTAGTCGCTTCATCATTTGAAGCGATTATACCAAATAATCGCTTCATTAGCAAAAGATTATTTCCAAACGGTTTCGAAAAGGAGCTGGCCTGCTTCGTCCCAGGCGCGTTCTATGCCGCGCAGGAGGCCCTTGCTGAAGTGCAGCTCTCTCTTTAAGCTTCCGTTGCTGTAGAAAAGCTGAACGATGCCTTCGCGCTTTCCTTTGCAGTAGGTTTCGACCGTTTTTAAGATGCCGTCCGGGTAATAGGCGCGGCATTCTCCATGCAACACGTTATTGCGGTATCCTTGCCGCCTGTAGAGCGCTCCATCGGCATAATAGTAGGTGCTGATGCCTTGTTTTTTCCCATGGACGTACCAGCTGCGGGCGAGGAGTTGGTCATTTTCGGCATAAAAAGAGCAAGGTCCATGGAGTTTCTTCGAGGTGTCAAAAAAAAGTTCGCGTTTTTTTTTGCCACTTGGATAAGAATAGATGGTCTTGTTCACCTTTAAGGGATCTAAAGGACCGTCTTTGTTTTCCCTTTGGTCCCTTAGCTTCGGGGCAAATTGCTCAGCAACTTTCTTTTGAAAGGATAATAAAGCCTTGCAAATAGCATCGAGATGGCTATCGAGGCGGCATTCTAAAAATGAGCAGCGTTCCATTTCATAGGAAATCTCCTCGAGATCGCGTTTTTTTTCTTTAGAAAAATAGCGTCTCGCATAAGTTCTGCGCAGATGGAGGGTGTCAAAGGCTGTATTGAGAGATGCTAAAAGATAGCGATATCCGGCTTCTTCCTGCAGTTCTGTTTGCCAGAGTACAGCTTTTCCGCTATAGGGTCCGTAAGGCAGGCGATTGCCTTTTTTCCTTCTATCATAGTTGCTTTTGAGATCTGTGAAGAGTAGCTGTAAATAGCTTCGGCATCGCTCCAGTGTTTGTTTCCATTTTTTCATGGCCTGATGAATGCGCGAAGCAGGGATCGCATGTTTGGCTGCATTTTGGATGATTCCATGAAGCCATCCTTCGATATCGCCTTTATTGTCTAATAATTCTGCTGCAATATCGCGCAGTGCGGCATTAGGGATAGCAGCAACAGGCATTCCGCCTTCTGTTGCATTGATGATGGCAATATCACGATTTCTTAATTGGAAATCTTGTAAACAGGCAGCCTCAAGAAACCAGGAGTAGCGCGTGTACACTTTTTTCCCATCGATGCCGGGAACAGCAAGTAAACCGCTCTTTTTTTTTGTGATTAGTTCTTGCTGCTGCTTCTCATCAGCAGGATGAATAAGTACTCCTTTCGAATAGAGTTTGTCATTGGTATAGGCTAAATCCATACCAACAAGGATGATGGGATTGCCTCCCAATTTTGCGGCAAGCTCTGCCAATAAATTAGAGGCGCTCACTCCTGCAATGAGAGGATTCGATTTCTTGTGATTGAGCTCTTCATCGAACCATTTGGAGACCAGGAAGCTGCTGTCCATTTCGACATAAAGGAGCGGTCCATGCCAACTGGCCAATGCTTGTGAGTTGTAGCGGTTGTGATAAAATAAGGGAACATCAAAGGCAAAGCTGCTCAATTGCCGACTGACTTGCGAGAGTTTGGGATCGCATGCGCCTGCTGCATGAGGGAGAATTTCTGCTTGTGTTAAGGCTGTGATGGCGGATCCTGCAGCCAGGAGCAATGCTTGATCTTTCATCTGTTTTAGAAGAGGAATCTGTTTATCTAGCGATGGGCCTGCTCCACAGATAATCATCGGTAAAAGAGCGAGTTCATGGTAGAGTGCAGAGGCAGGCAGGGCATTCGCAAGATAAGGCATATTTGCATAAAAATTGTGAAAAGCAGGGTGGGGATTGGGAAGAAATTCTTCAAGCCTTTTTTGTGCGTGCGATAAGTTCGCATACCATTGAGCATTGAAGACATTAAAAAATGGGAAACGGGAAACAAAATAAGCCTGTAATGCTGAAACATGCGGTTTTAATAAGGCAAAGGGCCAGAGAATGGAGGATGCTTGTTTCCTGAGGTTGATCCACATGGTCACGCCAGGCACTTCGCGTAGAAAGGGGTAGAGCTGAACCATAACCTGCGGATCATTAAGAATCTTTCCAGCTAGTTCTGTCTGTAAGAAAAAATAGATCACACGCGGGTCATCTTCGATGAAGATCAGAAAGCGTTTGGGATTGGCATGCAGCCATTGCTGCAAAGGAACGTAGTAATAGCCTAACCCAATGCCATAGACAAAAAGAGCCTCGGTGTCTTCAAGCGGCAACCCGCTCATCCAGAGATTCGCCTCTAGCAAAACCCCTTGCGGAGCATGCAGATAAAAAGGTCCGTTTTTGCCGGCATCTTTGAGATTGAGTTCCTCTTTTGCCGTGCGGCAAAATTCCATCTGACCGCAATCGATGCGATCCAGCCTGAATGCCTCAACAGGATTGAGACGGGCAAAAAGGTTAAGATTCTTTTTGTAGTGCATTTTTTGGCTTTTACAGGATAAAATCAGATCCTTTAAGTGGATGGCGGGTTTTTCAGCGTTTTATTTGCCAAGATCTTTTTCATATTGCTTTCCATGGATTTGAAATTCTGGTTCATGCTGCTGGCGAGCGCTTTGATCTCTCTTTCCATTTCTTGTTGTATTTGCGAATTCTTCCAGACAGCTTCCTTTGGGTGCTCGGCATCAAGATCAGCCTCTTTCTTGAAGCTTTGATGCAAGGTGTTTAGGCGGTCCATTGCTTTTTGGAGCTCTTTAAGCTGCGGAGAAAAATCCTGATCGAGAGCAGGAGCAATGCGAGAAATGTGCATCACCATATCTTCAAGGGATTGTGTCAAGGCTTCTGTTTGAAAGGCCGCCTGGTCGAAATAGTCGCCGGTTTTTGCTTCATCTCTATTAAGAAGTTTTCCTTCAGGATCCCATTCCTTTTGCGAAAGGAGATGCGATTTCTGATCATAAATGATTTCCTGGGCAAGACTGCCGTTATAATGCCGCATGTTAGCAGTGCCTACGGGGAGATCTGCCTGAAAATCTGCTTCTATGCGTAAAATGCCTCTTCTGTCCCATATTTGTTCTTTGCCACAGCGTTTGCCTTCGATAAAGTGGAGCTGGCGGAATAGTCGGCCATCGGTAAAATAGAGCGAAACAAGTCCATGCAACAAGTCGTTGGCATAGGGAAGGCATGATCGGGGGAGTCCGTCGGGATAGAAATAGAGTTGCATGCCTTCTCTGAGGCCATGGCGGAAGATTTGCAGGCTATGAAGCGAACCGTTTGGATAGTAGGTCCGCATTTTTCCTTCGCGCTTGCCGTTTAAAAACCAGGTGCGCGCCAGGATTGTTCCCGATTCGCTATAGTAGGTGGAAGGGCCATGCAGTTCGCCATTTTTATAAAATTGTTGAACTTTTATTCCACCGGCCGGATATTCGATCTGTTCAACATCTGGTACAAATAATTCTTTATGCTGCAATCCCAGTTCCTGATCGACCAAGGTAAGTGTATTATTTTCGAAGGAATAGAGTTCATCCGGTTCAGGCGTGGGCAAGGGATGGTTTGTCCGCAGCTGTTGTAAATGTTCCTGTTCGGCCTCTTCTTTCCACTTAAGGAATGAAGTTTCCACCTCTTCAAAGTATTTTAAAACATATTGAATAAGGGAACTCAGATAAAGCGCAGCCTTTTTGAGGGTGCTGTATCGCTTGCTATTCAAAGCAATTTTTTTAAGTTCTATTTCATTTTTGGGGAGTATTTCTTCATCAAGAAGTATGCGATTAGTTTCCAGCCTGCCAGTCCTTGTGAATTCGTTATTGAACGTAGTTAAAATCGCTTGGTAGGCGCACTCGTCGCATAATTTAGTTTTTTCTTCAGTTATCGCTACAAGGAATTCTTCTTCAGATTTTGCAGATGGCAAAATATTTAAAATATTTTGAATTATTTCGGAAGAATGGATTAAGCTTTTAGAAAGTGTGCAGCAGAGTTCTTTGATATGTTTTGCAGTGGCCGAATCAGGCAGTGGAGCGCTTTGGATTTCCCCATGGATGCGTGTAGCGAGATCATATTTTTTTGTCAGAAATTTCTCGCATACAAAAGCAAGTGTCGCATTATCGACGTTTGGAAAGCCTATGCCGCCTTCCGTGGCATTAACTAAAAGCACTTCAGGATGCCTTTGCGCAAATCCTGAATACCAGAAAGATTCATTCATCCATTTCCACATGGTAAGGACGGGAACGTTATTAATGTCATTTTTAGCGACAACATCTTCTGCAAAAGTCTTTGTTTTGAAGTTGGTCTTGCTGTCATGGATAGGGTGTGTGATGAGCCCGGAAGCATAGGAAGCTCCGTTTGGGGAGTACGCTAAATCTATTCCAACGCAGATAATTGGATTGCATCCCAGGTGGCGTGCGATGTCGAGGCTGAAATTTAATACGTTAAAACCCTCAGAAATTTCATCCTTCTCCTCTATTTTAAGCTCTTTTTCCATCCATTTAGTGATTTCATAACCCGCACTTCCGGCAACATAGAGCTTATCTCCATGCACCATTGTCAGCGCTTCATGCAGCATGCGCGAACGATAGAAAAAAGGCATTTCGTACGCGTGGTTCATAATGAGGCGGTTGAAATGCGATTGGTTGGGATCAATGCCTACTCCGAAATGAGGCATGATCCCATGTGCATTGAGAGCGTTGAGTCCTGTCCCTCCTGCCAGAATAAGCGCGCGGTCTTCGAGCGTTTTTAGAAGGTCGATATTTTTATCCAGTGACGGGCCGGCGCCGCAAATGATTGCCGGAATGCCGGCAAATTTGCCAAAAAGTCCAGCGGCAAGAAAGGAGTCGGTCAGGAAGAGATAATTTAAAAAGAAATTGCGGAAGAAAGCCGTGCTGAAAGAGGAATATTCTGTGAAGGCAAGTTTATAGGAACTGGCAAGGAATAAAATTTTTGCGCGCAGTGCGGTGTAACCAGGTTGGAGCTGCACAATTTTAGAATAGCTTTGGAGACAGGAAACGAGGGAGTCTAAAGAGGTGCAGTAAAGAGAAACAATCGCATCGATAGTAGATAGCTTATTAGCGTTATCGTCGACGAGATAGAGGGAAACTTGCCGGTTGGCAAGAAGATCTGTTCCATTTTCGGTTTCGAGTAGGCGACGAATGATTTGCGGATGACTTTCCAAAAACACCAGACTGCGCTCGGGATCTGCTTTCAGCCACTCGGAAGCTGCCTGGTAGTAGTAGCCGAGACCGACTCCATAGACATAAATAACCGCTGCATCCCTTAATAATAAGTTATCAAACCACTGCCTGGCTTCCAGGAGGGGATCGCTGTTTAAATGGAGAGGAATGGGTGTTCCCTCCAGCGTCCAGGTAAGATTTAATAAGCCATTAGCTGACTGGCAGAGAGTAACATCATCGTCCTTCCCAGATGCTGCTGATAAGCTTTTTGCTCCGTTAGGACAGGTGAGCGCCCATCTTGCAAGATTTTTTTGATAACGTTCCACTATAAACCCGGGTTATAACGGCTTCCAGTTCTTATCGGCGCCAAAACGCTTGAATTTGCTGCGGCGCCTTTGAACGAAAGCCTTGCCGCTTTTTGGTTTTTCGTCGGGCGGAAGTTGTGCCTGGGCGGGAAGCTCTTTTTTAGAAATGATTTCCAGGGGGATTTTTAGCTGAGCACTTAATTCTATGATATCCTTGCGCAGTTGATAGCCTTTCTGGATCCAGTAAGCATCGTCTTTTGGCAGTTCAGTGGAAATTCCGGTCAGGCGTTTTTCCAGTTCTTCCGGAGAAACTCCCGATAAAGTCACAATGGTTTGTGTTAACTTTGTGAATTCCTGAATGTTTGTTTCAATCTTTGCTAACTTTTCCTCTATGCCTGGGGGCAGTTTGGAATCGTTTAATGGAAGATTTGCATTTTTTTTGACAAACTTCAACAACTCCTCGATTTGATTAAACATCTCTTCATAAGCGTTGTTTGGCTTCATTGAAACCCCCTCGTCTAAGTAAAATTTTACATTACTCAAACGAAGGAATTTTTGACTACCACTTTTTTAATTTAAGAGGGTATATGTGGGGCGGTGAAAGAATCCCAGCCTTTGATGGTGTTCCAAATACTGAAGCATCCTAGCCCGCAAGCAGCTACTTTAAGGAATTTTTCCATATAATTGCCTTGCTTTTCGGTTAAATTTGGATTTTGCTTTGCAGACTCTGCTTCTTTCCAGACATTCCACGCAAGCATTGCACTAGCAGATGCAGTCAAGAAAAATGCGCTGCCTTTACCGAGTCCTGCAAGTGCTTCAAAATTATTAGGAAATTTGTTTAGAGCTTCTTCAAAAGATAGTTCTGAAAACTCAGGGTCAAAAATACTGGAAATGGTTCTAGTCGCGTAATAGTGATCTTTTAATATGACTATTGTGTGTTGCTTTATTAAGCGGGTCCAAACGAGATATTCATTGGTAGCAGCGAACGCCATGGTTGCTATTCCTCTTAGCTTATAGCTAGTTGCCTCTTTTTGAATTTTTTGGTTGTGTTTTAATCTATTGGGCGTTTGAAGGACATCCCAGCCTTTTTTTGCTACACGCCACGTTAAAATCGTATCTACGAGCAACCACGTTTTGGAGTAGGGAGTGTTTGCTATTATTTCAACTCCAGGTTTCAATAAAAGAGCAACAGGACTTCGAATAAGTTGTGCAGTAAAGCGTATGCCATCTTGAAAGCTGCTTCCTATGGCGCCAGGACTGGAAAGATTTATGGTAGGAACTGGCGTACCAGTTATTTTTTCGCCGAGCCAACCAGCGAGTATACCAACTGGTGTTGTGATTGCATCGAATAAAACTTTACTAGGTAGTCGAGGGGCTGAAGGTTGTACCATAAAAAAACTCCTATATTTTAAAGCAATAGTTTATATGAATCGGGAATTAAAAGCAATAAAAAAGGACAATAAAGGACAATAAAGGACAAAAGGACCTTAAGGACACCAAGGACCATAAGGACGGTAAAGGACAAAAGGGCAATAACGACACCAAGGACCATAAGGACACTAAGGACTATAATGACACCAAACGTTACAAGTTAACGTGGCAGTATTTGGTGTCCTTGGTGTCCTTATGGTCCTTTTGTCCTTTACCGTCCTTTTACTCTTGACAGTTGGGTAAATGACCTGCCATCATAGAAGTAGGTAGCTTATGAGAAACTATTATGCACATTTGGAAACATTTGAGCCTCCGAAAAATGCAGCCATTGCGCCGCGCCCTATTTTGCGCTCTTCCGCCATTTTTCCTGTTATGCAGAGGCAGGGCATCTCTTCCCGTTTGTTATTTATGGGCTATTGGATTTTAAAGCGCAATATCAAGGAGATAGCTGCTGTAATTACTTTAAGGAATGTGAAAGGAGAGATTCTCAGTCGTACTAACGAACTCATTCAAGAAGCGAAGACCTACAGGGTGGAATTGGCCGATGCCCTGGAGCGCGCGCAGCGCAGCCGCGATGCCGATTTCGAAGGAAGTCTGGAAATTGAATTTTTTTCTACACAAAATCTCGTTTTTCCTTTTCCTGCCGTTGTCATCAATTATTACGGTCCCTGCTTTAGTACAGTAGTACATACAGCACAACGGATTTATAACGATTTCGAAGATATGAATCGCAATAGCCAGTCGGAAGTCCCTGAATCTGGATTTAACTGCTATGCGGATGAGGAGCGTGAGCCTTTTGTAGGATTAATTAATGGAGCCCCAGCTGTAGAAAACAGCAGGCTTGAGATGCTATTCGTTAATTCTTTGCAAGAGGCCCTGAAATGCACAGCAGAGCTCGGTCGATTGGCGCCTTATGAGACAAAATTCATTTATCCGGGCCGGCTGTGCGATCTCAAAACCTTTCTTAAAGGTGAGCAGGGAGCAGGAAAATTGCGCTTTCATGTTAATGGCATATTCCCAAGGCTGCTCGTTGGGAACATCCATCATGCGATACCGGCCGTTACTTTGACCCACACCTATTACGATTGCAGCGGAGCACAAAGCGACCTGGATTACTGGCGGCCTGAGGAAGCAGGCTGGCATCCGGCAGCCTTGATGGTGCCGGGGGCTCTGGCAAATGACCGTTTTACCAATATCTATTTTTATCCTATCTATTCGCCATCAAAGGTAGCTATCGATGGGGAAATTTATAATCATGAGGGAGTTTTGCTTGGCGTCAAACATGACCTACTGACTATCGATACCTCGCAGGTAGAATTCCATCAAATAGCAGTAAGGGCATTATGCAGCAAGCTGGGCATTGGTTCTGAGCAGGATTATGCCGTACGTCTTATTGCAAGGCCGCTTGCGGGCAGCAGGCTCCCTTCGCGCATTAAGATCGGACTCGATCTCGGAATGAATCGGGCGAAAAACACCCCATGCAATATTTGTACAAACTTGCAGCCTTTTAACCCTTCCCTGGAGAGCAAGCCGACATCCTTTCGCTGGGCGCCTATTCTGGCAGACCAGCCGGCTTCCAGTCTTTGGATGGTTAACTCCTCTCCGGCCATCTCCTACACCCGTTCTGCAGAATTTAAGCTTACCTTTTTTCACGAAAGCGATGCGAAAACTCTCATCCGGCAAATACACCTTCCGCCTCATGGATTTCATGTACTCCAGATTAATGAGGACCAGGAGCTTACTGCTTTTTTTGCCGGTAAAGTCGGCTGGGTGACAGTCGTTGCCGATACTCCGTATTGCGGCATCTACTACTTCGACGCAAATACCTCCGGCGTCATCGGCGGCGACCATGGATTTTGAGTTCATGGTAGGAAGGCAGGTAGTCGATAAAGGTGTAGCCGCGTTTGGCGTGGTCAAACCAGCCGACGCGCATCTCCAATTGATTGACGAGAGCAATAAAACGCGCCTGGACAAAATGGTTATAACCGACAACTTGAGAGATTGTGCGTGGTGATAAGGGAACAGCCTTGCATTCGACAGTCAGCAAGGGATACAACTCTCCACTGCCAGAGTTGGCTTTAGCAAAGCACACAATGTCTACACGACGATCCGGAATGCTAGCAGAATGTATATTGGAGAGTTGCTTTAAGGCCTTTTCTACAGCAATGAGCCCAACCGGAAACCCCTTTTCAGTAATCATATGGCTTAAGAAGCTCTGTCTGATCTGCTCTTCCGGCAGAGAGGCTACCCATTCTTTGCGGATTGAGCAGAAAATCTGTTTTTTATTCACCTCGCCTCATTTCCGCACATTGGCTCAACGACAGCAAAGTTTCCATCGTCGCGACGGTAAATCACTTTAAGATGACGTGTATCCTCTCCAATATAAATCAGAAAATGATCGCCTGACAATTCCATTTTCATAATAGCTTCGCCGTCTGTGAGTGTTTTAAGAGAGCATATCTTTTTACTTACAATTTTGTGGGGAGTGTATTTATCCAGGAGCCGCCTCTTGCTTTCCGCTTCAATTTCTTCGTTGATCTCGCCGGTTTCGTTTGTGGAAAAGGGTCTTAATACGTTGACATGCATGTCAATGACTTTGGCGCCTCGTGCATGATGGTCCTGCAGCTTGTCCTTATAGCGGAGCAGCTGAGCTTCTATCTTGTCGACAGCCTTATCGATGGAGGCGTACATATTATCGCTAATCGCTTGCCCCTTAATCTTCAGGTGATCGACTTTGAGGACAATACTTACGCGATGTTCAAGCTTTTGAAGGTCCATCGTAACAACAGCATCGATGATGCGGTTGCTAAAACGTTCAATTTTTGACACTTTTTCAATCGCATAATCTTTCATGGCATCTGTGACAAGAATATTATGCCCTGTGACGCTGATATTATAAACATCGTTAACAAACTCGGCGGCTTTGGATTTTTTACTCATCGTGCACCTCCTGGATTATATACTTTATTATACTGCTGAGAAAGAAAAGAAAGAAAGGAGAAAATGCACCGAAGAGGGCTCGAACCTCTAACCACCCGGTTCGAAGCCGGGTACTCTATCCGATTGAGCTATCGGTGCAAAGGACTAAGGAGAAGCATATCGTATAAGAAGTAATCAAGGCAAGCAAAAAAGGACAAAATTCGGTATCGGTAGCTCCCGATACCGATACCGGATTTTGTCCCTTAGGTCCCTTGTCCCTGCCCCCCAAGTATGAGGATAGCTGCTTTGACGGTATCGAGCCATTTGTAGCATTGTTTGATGCACTCTTCGGTAAATAATTTCCACCCGAAACAGACGACAACGAGTGCAAGCAGCGATTTCAGGGGCATGCCAAGGAATGTGATTTGCACTTGAGGGGCTAAGCGGTTGGCTATGCCCAAGAACACGTCTGTCATTAAAATGGCTAGCAATGCCGGCGTAGCAAGCTGTATGGAGATTATCATCACTTCGTTAAATAGCTGCAGAATGATCGTCCACATCGAGGAACCCATATCGAAGAAACTGGTATTCAATAGTCTATCAGGTGGAATCATGTCGTAAGAGGTGACAATAGCATTTAAAAAAAGGAAGGGGCCTTCTATCATAAAAAAAATAAAAATAAGTACCATGTTAAATAATGTTCCCAACGACGATGACTGGTTTTGAATGGTTGGGTCATTAACCATCAGGCTGGCGCCCCCGCGCTGGTGATCAATAAGCAGGCCGGCATTTTGCACAATGGAGAAGGGCATACTCATGAGAAATCCCAGAATCAGACCGATAAAGGCTTCCTTAACCATTAAGATCACCGTGTAAGGACTGAAAGTTGGTGCAGAAGTGGTTACCTGGAGTAGTTGCGGAAGAAAGATGACGAAAAGGGAGATGACGAAAGTAACTTTTGCAGGGTGGGAAAGAATTTTTGCCCCGAAAAATGGTGAAAGAACAATGATGGGCATGATGCGCGCAAAAAATAGGAGCAGCAGCGTGAGGACAGCAAGAGGATTTCCTGTATGAAAAGCGCTTGTCAAAAAGACGTAAAGGTAGGTGCCTTCAGGGGTTTCCACAGTTATCCCCGCATGCTCCATTCTGGAAAATGAACAAAGATCCCATTGGAAAAGGCCATGATTTTTCCACCGAGCCAGCCGCCTAAAAACATAAGAGTTAAGGTAACGGCAACAAGTTTGATGGTAAAAGATAGGGTCTGCTCTTGAATCTGCGTTGCCGCTTGAAAAATAGCGACAATGATGCCAAAGAACATACTTACCAGGATGGGAGGCGCTGAAAGGATAAGGATCAGCAGCAGCCCTTCGTAGGCTAATTGGATAACGTGTGTTTGAAACATAACAAAATCCTTCTAACGAAATGTATCGACGAGACCTTGAATTAGTAATGTCCAGCCGTCAAGCATGACGAGTAAAAAAAGTTTTAGCGGCATAGAAATTGTTACAGGCGAGAGCATCATCATCCCCATTGCGAGCAGAATGTTGGAAGTAACGAGGTCTATGACAAAAAATGGGATATAAATGAGCACGCTGATTTCAAAAGCATCTTTTAGTTGGCTGGTAATGTATGCCGGAACAAGAACAATGATGTCGTCGGGCTTAAGGGTCGGGCGATAGTTTTCCGGGCTTACCTTGTATGCCATGCGGTAAAATAAGGCTTGATGGGCAACAGCTGAGTTTTTTTTCAGGAAATCGCGCATCGGCTCAGCAGCTTCTTGCGCAATGGCAAGGATGTATGTCGAGGATTCAGGTGAAATCAAGGAGTCCGGCGCCCGGGTTTCTACAATTGTTTTGGAGGCCGCCTCATACATTTTAATTGCCGTAGGATACATGACAAACAGGCTAAGCATGAACGCAACTCCGTTGACGATCTGGTTAGGAGGTGCTTGCTGTACGCCTAAAGCGCTGCGCAGCATGGAGAGAACGATGACGATTTTTAAAAAGGAAGTTAAAATCATTATAATAAATGGAAGGAGAGAAAAAAGGCTTAAGGTGACCGCTTGCGTAATCAAAGAAGGACGTTTAAAGTTGTCGAATTCGGCTTGAAGTGCGTTGAGCTTGGCTTCTTTAGTGACATGCTCTTGTGAAGATGCTGGAATCGATGTTGTCGTACGCGGGGCTGATTCGGGAAAAAGCTGATCCGGCGGAAAACAGAAAAGACCGATGAGCAGAGTGAGGTACAGAAGCGTTTTATAAGAGGATAAATATCGGCGATTAATGCTCATCTTGGCCTATTTTTTTTCTTTTAATGCAGAGGAAAATGCGCGTTCAAGAGCTGACCATTGATTTTCCAGTTCCGCATTGATAATCCCGCCTTCAGTCTCGATGATGCAGCCTCCACGGCTGATATCATTGCGCTCCCGCAGCGATAACACCTCGAGGCTTTCGAAGAGATCTTTTAAGCGCGAGCGGTTGCGTTCGAGGGGTTCCAGGTCTTTTTTATTGACATAGATAGTGATTTTTTTATGCTGCGAGACAGCCTTGAGCGCATTAGAAACAATGTCGGTAACAGCATTTTCTGACAATTCAATTTCGCGTCCCAGAATTTTTTTTGCGGCTTTCAAGGCGACGGGGATGAGCATTTTTTCCAGATCCTGCCGCACTTTTTGAATTTCTTTTTCCAGGTCGGCGATGCGGCTGCTCCACTGTTCATAGCCGGCAGCAAAACCATCTTTAAGTGCTTTTTCCTTCAGCTTTTCACATTCCTGGGCGATCTCCAGCTTATATTTTTCAGCATCACTTTTGACTTTTTCCAATACCCCTTGAGCATCAAGCAGCAAGGCGACGGCTTCGGCAGGAATGATCTTTTGGTTAGATGAAATTTTATTTTTGCCGTCGATAAGGGCGAAAATTTGCTTACTCATGGATCAGTCTTCTGGGTGAGAAAATTCATAAGGGATAGAATTTGCTGGATCAATAATGGCGAGACATTAGGAATAGCATTTTCGCGGTAATACAGCGAGATGGTAGCTGCTCTGCCGGTATCTAAAGTGTGGACGATATGCCAGACAAAGGAAGGGTGTTGACCGCATAGCGTTTTGCCAAGCCGCAACAAGCCGCGCCGATGAAGGAGGAGGTTAAGCGTTTCAGGTTTTTGGTCCCATTTTTCAATCGAGAGGCCAGGTGCTGCAAGCTTTTCTTTTTTGTGCAGGCATAGGCGTAAAAAGTGCTGCTGTTTCTGGTCGATGGCGAGATAAATAGCTCTTAAGTATTTTTTATCAACGATATGGCGAATAGCTTCGGCCAGATCGTAAATAGCTAAAAAATTTATCACTTCGACTAATTGCGTTTTATCGAGATTAAGCAAGGGACTTAGCTGTGTGGGAGGCAGATACTGGCCAGGCATGGCGTCTTGCGGGTTCCAGCGGCGAAAAAGCAGATTGCACATGAATTTTTTTAAAGGGTCTGCCAATGGTTTTTGTTCGGCAGTTTGGGCAGGGATTTTCAGCATGTTTCTTAGTCCGACAGCCTGCGAGGGATTCAGCGACGCGATGACGGAGGGGCGCAGATCTTCCGGCATTTCCTGGAGGGCAGGCACTAGCCAGGAATAATGCACGCGTGTGATTAAGTCGTAAGGCCATGTCAGCATGATTTCAGCATCCTGGGATGTTGCTGTCTGCTTCATGATCTCCTGTGATTCATCGGGAGGAAGGCTTTTTAAAAAAGAGGCGTTCACTCCTGGCTGGAATCGGTTGAGAAGGACTTTAAATAAAAGAGATTGCTTTGATGTCATATTTATGTTTGATCGACATTTTTGTCAGCTACGCTTTTTTTTTGCTCGCCGCCTGTTGCATCCTTTTTCTCGTCTTTTTTCTCATCTTTTACTTCTTTTGCAGGCTCTTTGGCAGCATCAGCTTTCGGTTCTTCCGCTTTTTCTTTACTGATGGATTTTAGATGAAAAATTTCTTTAATGCCACCGTGAGTTTTTAATAGGGGATAAACTTTCCAACTGATCCAGATGAGTGCAAAGCAGAAAAGGAGAATACACAGGATAAAGGAGAAAAAAATGGTACGAAAAAGAAAGACAGACTCCTTGGCGATGATGAGTGACCAAATGGAAACATACTGTTTTTCCTCTTCATTGGATCCGGTTGGGGGGAGGGAGAGGTCGCTAAAGCGTGCGCGTTCCCCAATGACCGTGACGTTATCATAATCCAATCCGGGTACGCTGGCCGCTACCAGGCGTTTAATTTTGGTGGTAAGATGAGAGTTAGGGTCATCCAGGATTCCGTTGTGCTTCACATAGACGGAAGCAGTAATCGGTTCTTTTCTTTGCGTCGGATTTAAGGGGTCTTGTTCGGGAATAGAAATTTGCACCTCGGCATCTAATATCCCATCAATTTTTCGAATGGTGCTGCTGATCTGTTCGGCTAAGCCTGATTGGTAGCGAATCTTTTGCTCTAGTTCGGAGGGGACGAGGCCGGAACCTGTGAAAATACCTAGGAGGCTTTGTGAGCGTCGCCTTGGCAGGCCTGCCTGGTTGAGATAGGACATCGCTTCCAAGGCTTGATCACTGTTGACACTGATATCCCATAAGACGAGCTTGGCGCCCCCGCCTCCGCCTCCGCCTCCGCCGGCGGTAGTACTTGCCACTTTTGAGGCATCGATTCCTTTGGTGGATAGGAAAACGAGAATTTCGTTGGCTTCCCTTTCATCGAGGCCATTTACAATCGTACGGCGCGATTCGCAGCCTGTCAGCAATGGCAAACAGATGCAAATGAGCAGGATGAAGTAAAATGTTGATGAAAATTTTCCAATAGGTGATAGTTGCTGCATGGAATCTCCATTGGAGGTCAAAAAGTCAAAGGCTACTTGCTTATTTTATAGGATAACAAAATAAGATAAAACAGAAAAGATGAAAGTTGTCAAGTAAACGAGGTCTTGAATAATGAGCTTAAATAAAATTTTTCCTGAAAAATTGTCAAAAGGGGCGGAGATACGCGTTATTTCTCCTGCAAGAAGTTTGAGTCTTATTTCTGATTCTGTACGCGCTCTTGCTTTGCAAAGGTTGCAAGGCATGGGGTTTGAAGTGAGTTTTTCCAGGCATTGCGAGGAGCGCGATCTTTTTGATTCTTCTTCGGTTGAATCCAGATTGGAAGATATTCATGAAGCATTTGCTGATTCAAATGTAAAAGCTATCCTTACCACCATCGGCGGGTTTAATTCTATTCAATTGTTGAAAAAACTTGATTATAAACTGATTAGAGAAAATCCCAAAATTCTATGCGGTTACTCCGATATCACCGTTTTGCAAAATGCAATCTATGCAAAAACTGGCCTTGTAACCTACTCAGGCCCCCATTTTTCCACTTTTGGCTGCTTAAAGGGAATTGATTATGTGATTGAATGCTTCAAAAAATCTCTTTTTGAAGGGGAAAAAGAAGTGGTACTCGAGCCTTCTGCTGTATGGAGTGATGACGCCTGGTTTTTGGATCAGGAAAACCGAAAATTCATCGTCAACGAGGGCTATACTACGATTCATTCAGGAATGGCATCAGGAACCATTGTAGGGGGTAATCTTGGTTCTTTCAATCTTTTGCAGGGAACAGAATATATGCCTTCACTGAAAGGAACCCTTCTATTTTTAGAGGATAACTCTCCAACAACGGCCGAGATTTTTGATCGGCACCTGCATTCTTTGATTCATCAAAGGGATTTTCCTGAGGTCAAAGGGATCGTATTCGGTCGTTTTCAGCCAGATTCTAAAATTAGTAGGGATCTTTTGAAGAGAATTGTCGATTCCAAGGCAGAGATGAAAAAAACACCTATCATTGGCGGTGCAGATTTTGGCCATACGCTGCCGCTGTTTACCTTTCCAATAGGTGGATACGCGGCATTGGAAGCAGGATCTTCTGGCGTAAAATTAACGATTCGAACTCGCGATGATTAGAATGTCGTTGCGTAGAGCTTTTGAGATTTTTGGATGACCGGCGATAGCAAGCAGTTCCTGCCGCAAGGGCGGAGTTAAACTTTCGCAAGCCAGGACCAGGAAAGTGGCGAGAAGTTCGTTTTTCGGTAGATCAATCTCTTGAAGTATTTTTAGGCAGGAAGCAGAAACTTCCGGATCATCTTTAAACCAGGAGAGAGCAAGCGCTGCATGTTCGTTATCGATTGTTAAAGGCCGCCCATGGAGGACTTTGAGCAGAAAAGTTTTAGCGGGTTGGCCGATGGAATGCAATGCTTCGAGAATGATATCTTCGTTGAAAAAGTCTTCGGAACCAATAGCTTCGAATAGTGAAATGAGGGAGCGTTTATCGGCAATCATTCCCAGGCATTTGGCAGCTAGCGCCGGAGCTTCGCCGTAACCGGGGAAGAGGGGGTCATGGAAATCTTCGCTGCGCAGCAAGTCGATGAGCAGTGTAACGACTGCCCCTTTTTGAGCGATGACAGCTTGAATGGCCTCGGGAACCTCTTCTTCTTCTGCAAGAATAAGGTCTGCAATGAGGAGAGGAAAAGTTTTTTTGTGCCCGGCAGACTTGGTATAGAGGCTTCGCAGATCGAGGTACGACTTGCGTGCGCGTGCCACTTTTTCCGCTTCGGCGCCGGACAGCATAAGGACGGAAAGATTTTGGCCTGTTTTTTGTTCTGTTTCCCAAAGTTCTCTGATGCGGCTGATTTCAAATTCGCTATTTACGCCTTTTCCGTTTTTGGCATAGTATTCGAGCATGATAGGAAAGCTGCCGGCGAAATGGGCATCGCGATGCATGAGGATGGCGTTATCGATGGAATAGGCGATCGGGTATTCTTCAAATTCTTCTTGCATAGTGTTAAACGCTGGCGTTATAGCTGGAGCGAACAAATGGACCGCAGTGCATTTTTGATATGCCTGCAGCATAGCCGAACGCTTCATACTGTTTAAATTCTTCAGGTGTAATAAAGGCTTTGACAAGGAGCTTGCGCCGGTCGGGCTGTAGATATTGACCGATCGTTACAATATCGCACCCTGCGGCCGCAAGGTTGTGCAGCGTCTCTTTTACCTGATCGTTTGTCTCGCCAAGTCCGACCATTAATCCCGATTTAACTAGCATGCGCGGATTACGGCGGTGCGTTTTGGCGTAGTGCAAGATTTCCATGGAGCGCTCATAGGTTGCCGTATGGCGTACGCGCGGCGTTAGTTCCCTCACGGTCTCGATATTATGGTTGAAAACTTCAGGCTGAGCCTCAAGAATAAGATCTAAAGCTTGAAAATTCCCCAAAAAATCAGAGGTAAGAAGTTCAATAGTCGTGCTGGAATCGCGATGGCGGATTTCTTTAACAATAGCGGCGAGGTGTTCTGCTCCGCCATCCGGCAGATCATCCCGTGCAACCATTGTAATAACGACATGGCGCAGCCCTAAACTTACTGCAGAATCCGCAATGCGCCTGGGTTCATCTTTTTCAAGGGCTTTTGGGGTCTTCGTGAAGTCGATATCGCAAAATCCACAACTGCGTGTGCATGCTTTTCCCATTGCGAGAAAAGTTGCTGTTTTTTTGGACCAGCATTCGGGCAGATTGGGACATTTAGCTTCTTCACAAACAGTATGCAGCCGGTTTTGTTCTAAAATTTGACCAGTCGTTTTTAGTCCTTCGCCCGGCGGAAGCGAACGATGCAGCCATGAAGGGAACCGTCCGCGTCCAACGGCTTTTTCCGGGTCGTCTTTCTCAGGGTTTGGCGGCAGGATGTTGAGTCGGTGCTTTTTTATTTTCAGGTTGGCATCAAAATTCTCAGCTTTCAACATGATCTTATTTCTGTTTTGGCGGCCAGTGGAGCGGCTGTCCTTCGCTGATGAAGGCTGCCTCCATCCACGCTTCAGCGATTGTTGGATGGGCGTGAATTGTTTCGGTGATGCATTCCACCGTTAATTCATTGGCAATGACAATGGCCATTTCGGCAATGAGCGAAGAAGCTTCATGGCCGACCACTTGAGCGCCAAGTACTTGTCCGGTGACTTTGTCGATGACAATTTGTGCAAAGCCGTCTGTCTGCAAAGCTGCCTGGGATTTCCCTAAAGCCTGGAAAGGAAAGACGCCTAATGTGGCTTGATGTCCATTCGCCAGGGCTTGTTCGAGAGAGAGTCCAACTGTTGCGATCTCCGGATAAGTGAAGATTACGGAGGGTACAGCATTGTAGTTGATCGACATGGGGTGCCCTGTGGCATTATTTGCAGCAGTAAGACCCTGGTGAGTCGCCACATGCGCCAGCCACCATTTGGAAGCAATGTCTCCAACGGCATATATTCCTGCAACTGTTGTTTCCATACGATCGTTGACAGAAATCAAACCATTATCCAGCACTGCGATGCCTGCTTTTTCCAGGCCGATATTAGTTGTGTTGAGCGTACGGCCGACGGCGACAAGGGCGATGTCTGCCGAAAAGCTTTTTTTGCCTGCAAGATGGACGGTCACTCCGCTTCCCGAAGTGTCGATAGATTCGACGACTGCATTTGTTTCCATAGTGATGCCTGCTCTGGAAAAAGCCTTTGTCAACGCCGAAGAGACGGCTTCCGCTTCCATGGGGATGATCCGCGGCATCATTTCTAAAATGGTGGTTTCTACGCCTAATAGCGAGTACAGCGAGGCAAACTCGCAGCCGATGACACCTCCGCCAATGATGGCAAGCTTTTTGGGCAGTTCTTTTAATTCTAATAACGAGGTGGAGTCATGTATTTTTTTGTAATCGCAAGGAAAGGCTGGAATCATTCGCGGCTCTGATCCTGTAGCAATGATGATGTTGTCGCCAAAGATCGTTGCATTGTCTTGGCCTACGACTTTTATCGTTCGCGGGGACATAAAAGAGCCGAATCCGCGAAACAGCGTAATCTTGTTTGCTTTGATCAGTCCTTCCAGGCTTTTGCGAATCTTTTGGACAACGGCATCTTTTCTTTCGACCATTTTAGCATAATTGAAAGAAACGGAGCCTACTGCTATGCCAAAAGCCTCAGCTTCCCTGATTCTGTGGAGAATTTCAGCGCTGGCAATAAGTGTTTTGGAGGGAATGCATCCCCGATTGAGGCATGTTCCGCCTAGCAGGTTTGCTTCGATCAGCGCGACCGATTTTCCGTTCTGCGCAGCTTTAATGGCCGCCGGGTAGCCCCCGGGGCCTCCGCCGATGACGACGACATCGAATCGGCGGCTTTGCGTTGATGTGTTTTCCATAATGTTCTCTGGTTTATTGTTAGCATAATACAATTCCTAATTCCAGGAAAAGGACAAAAAAGGATAAGGAACAAGGGACAGGGACAAGGGACAGGGACCTAAGGGACCAAAGGGACCTAAGGGAAAGGGACCAAAGGGACGAAAAGGACCTAAGCTAAAGGATTTACCTTTAATATTATCTAGTGCTTTACGAGCTGTCCCTTAGGTCCCTTTCCCTTAGGTCCCTTAGGTCCCTTGTCCCTTATCCCTTTCCCCCTTTTTTTAGCTTTTTTTCTTTTTCTCTTGAAATTAATGTGCTGTTTAGTGTAAAATTTTTTTATATAAATTATTGAAATAGTATTAAAATAGTTTCTTTCCGTTTGTTTTATTTTTTTTAAACGAGTCGTTACAGTGAGGATGTATTTATGAATGTAGGCCTAAACATCTTAGGGAAGACAGATTGGGAAAATATGGAGTTAGGCGGCCGAAGACGCCTTGTTTTCGACGCAGTGGATGGGAAGATCCGCATCCGTGTATTAGAACAAAATCTTTTTTTTAAAGCATTTTTTTCAAAAATTCACGAAGAAGTTGGCTCGAAGTTTTCTAAAGAAGTGTTCCTTATAACACCAGAAGAACTTTCCAGCTTATCGGGAACCTGCAGCAAAATTATTGCAGCCCTTAGAACGCGTCAATTATTATCCGATACAGAAAAGCCTTCATTTCCCCCGCCAGACGCTACCCCTCTCGTTCCTCCTGTAATCATGGATAAAATAGAGCAACCTGACACGGAAGTTTCTGTCGCTGAAGAAAACATAGCACCCGATGAGGAAGAAAAAGACCAAGCCGATTCTCTTGGCAGTGAAACCGATCATTCTGAGGATTGGAAGGCAGAAGGCGGCATGCCGGACGAAGCACCGGAAGCTGATGTTTCAGGTGGCGGTTCAGAAACTCCGTCTGAGAAAGAACCTGATTTACCGGAAGCCTCTGTAGATGTAGCTCCCCCTCCAGTTGAAGATTCATCGCCGCTGCCCGATTTCATGCTTCAATATGCTGAAGCTGCTGAAGTGGAAGATGAGCCGGCTGACATAACAACCGAGCCGCTGAGAAACACGCAATTGCCCCTTTCTCCTAATATTGATGACGCGATTAATGTCCTTAAAGAAGAGATCAAGAAGGAAGAAGCTTCTGGTTTAAAAGAGATGGTCCTGCGTAAGCGCATGGAACAGTGGGATGCATTGCCTTTCAACATTTCGCAGGAAGATATTAAAGCGGGCATGGCTGTGGATAATGCCTTGATCGCTATACTTAGCCAGCCTTTAGCTCCTGTCTCGTCTTATTGGTCATTTTTTCCGGAAAACTTATGGTCTTCGAAAGCCGATCCTTTCACGGCATTAAAATCTTTTGACGAAGCCGTTGACGTCTGCCTTCGGCAGATTGTTAAGCAGCTTGCTGATAAAGTAATGCAAGAGTCAGGATTGCTTGACGACGCTGATCCTTGCACGCAAATCATCATTGCTTTGTCGAAAGAGCAGCGATTGGCAAAGGATCATTTTACAAAAGAAGAGTTAGTTGATACGCTGAGGCCATTTCGCGAGAATGCCGGAAAATGGTTGGAAGCGCATCCACAAGATAGTGCTCTTGCTGCCGTAGATGCCGAGCTTTCTTATTTTCTGGATATGATCGATCTGCTCATTGAGTGCCAGCAAGAAAGGCATAGAGCAACCTATGAAGAAGAAATTGTAACGCGGAGCGCTGGCCTATGTACGGAGTTTGCTGATGCATCGCTCCATAAGCTTGCCAATCAGGCGCTCAGTAAAATGCAGCCGCTGTCTGATTTTAATCTTTTGGATGTGGGAACTCAGACAAAAAAGTGGCGTGAAGAAGGCAGCCGGCAATTCGCCTTATTAAAGGCTATGGAGCCCGTTGCCGATTATCAGGAGAAAGAATCGTTTTCGACACTTATTCGTGAGGTGAGGAGTAGATCCGCTATAGGCAGTAAACCGCAGATATTGCAAGAGCTGGAAAATGCATTAGATCTTGACAATCCCTTGCATCAGTGGACTTACATGTTAGGCTTGCGACAAATTGCGATAACAGACGCTGAATTTTTAGACGTTTATAAAAGTCGGGTGGCGCCGATTAAGGCAAGAGCGAAAAGTTACTTACGTATGACCTCGCCGGTGCCTACCACTACTGATGGTGCGGTGGCCGCTCTTAAAATAAAATTAAAAGACGCAGAAACCCCTGCATCGGCCCTTGCTATCTATCAAAGTCGAAAAGCGGCTGTTCACGCTCTTAGGCAAACAGCCCTTGATATACGGACAGACCATTTGAGGACGTTGATTTCCGGACCAAAAGATCTCGTGCAAGAATGTGCTTTAGATGAGGTTTTAGGAGCTATTTTTAGTCAGCCCATCAGTTCAACGACATTTGAATGGGCAATGAGCCATTTGAAAAATCACCTGCCTACAGCAGTTCCCAAGAAAATGCAGCAGCTGCAAAAACAGATGGGCTATGTGAAATCCGATCTCTTTTCCTCTATTGAATCTTTTGACGAAGTGGTCTCTGAGTACATCCAATTGCTAATGCAAAAGATTTCCTCAAAAGGCGAGGAGATTCTGGCAATTGAATCTTTAAGTGATTTGCATCCTTTTGGTACTATATTTAAAGGACTCTTGCAACATGAGCATCTGACAGAGAATGATCTTAAAGCCTTTGTTAAAGAATTTGATGAGAATGCCGAGGCATGGCTCTCTGTAAGTTCTCATGCCGAGCTTCCTGTTCTTCGTGATGAGATAAAAAATTTCGAAAAAGCAATTCATCTGCTTCTCGCCTGCCAGCGCCGCCATCGCATGACCTTGTTTACAGAGGTGGATGCCTCATTAAAATTTATATGCAGTGAGTCCACTCATCCTTCACTACACGCCTTTGCGCAAAAAACAGCAGATCAGATCCACCATTTGCATGAACTGACAGAAAAGCCGGAAGGTGTTGAAGGCTTCAATCTTATGAAGACACAGCAAGAATTCCAGGCCTGGCGCGATGAGGTTTACGGCCAGCAGATTTTCTTGAATGGTCTCAAAGATATTGCAGCGCATCAGATGTCTGAAGGATGTATGAAACTTATTCAAGAGGCCAAAGAACGTGGATATACAGCTAGCTGGCCGCCTTTGAAGGATCTGGAGGAAGCTCTTGATTTGAAGAACTCCTGGTTGGTGCCGATGCTCGGAAGGGAAAGCGGCGATTACATGCTGTTGCATCAGGCAGCCTTATGGAGATACCAACAGCGGATAGCCAAACCAAATGCAACCTTGCAAAACACGCTTTTAACCCTTAAGAGCCTCGACAAAGAATGCGAGGGGATGTACAAAGCGATGAACGAATGTTTGGCGCTGTTTACAGCTGTTGAAGGGAGAATTGAAGAGTTTTTTGGCCTGGATCTCAAACTCCGTCCTTCGCTTGACTGGCTTAACAATGCCGAAGCCAAGAATTGGAAAGAGCTTAAATTTCAAAAAATGTGGCACTATGCCTTGGGACAGGTTCCTTACAGTTCAACCACACATGAAAATGCTTCTGTTGCCGACCTGACAGCCTATTTGGCAAAAGTAAGATCCGATGGCGTCCTTAGAAGGCAGGAGCTCCAGCAAGAGCACCTTGCTATTAAAGACGCTAGCACTCTCATGGATCAATTTTCCGATCTGGAGAATGATATTAGGGATAGGGTAGAAGGAGCACAAGGCGAACAAGGGCTTCATGCAGAGAAGGAGCTTGAACGATTCTGGAAAGAGAAGAAAAGCAGCCTGCAGGAATTTATGCACAAAGAGCAGCTTCCTGCCCTGGTCGTGCGTATGAAAGAGGTAAAAAAAGAGACTGAAGAGAAAATAAAAGAATTAGAAAAAATTGCTACTCAGCCGCTACTCAAACAACTCGCCTATTTTCAGGTCGGCACCTACCAGCATCAGTATCTTAAGCGCCACTTTTTTAATGAAATTCAGCAGAAAATTGAAGCCAGGCAGAAAGAGTTGGAAGAGGCCTCTATCATTTTTATTGATGCGGGAGGCCAGGCGCATGAAGCAAAAAATCTTTTGCAAGAGATAACCAAAACCTTAAAGCAGTTGGAAACACATTTCACCGTCACTACTTTTACCGGACAGAAATCGCTTTTACGCGATCACCTGGAAGGCGATCAGTTGGTCAAGTATGAAGTTGCTGCTGATCAGGCGTTAAAAAAGGCGGCGACACTCAGCATGCGGTTGCGATCGATTGCTAGCGAATATGAAAAATCTAACGAGCAGCTGTCCTACCTGATTGACAAAAAAAGCGTCGATGTCATCGATAAATTGGAAAGCGACAGCGAAAGGCAATTCTGGGATGCTAACGAGATTATAGAGCTGCGCGATGAGGTAGAGAAGCAGTACAAAGAACTTCTCCGTACGAAAGCTACGCGCTCCTCCTCCAGCTGGTGGAGCTTGCTGCCAGGACAGTCTCCGCAGCCTCAAACGCATCTTACCCTACTGGAAAACGACACATTGCATATCAAACAGTGGAAAAAGGAGCTAGAGACAATTATCACCAAGAAACGGATAAAATTACCTCTGGTTAAACAGATAGACCTCGTAGAGGAAAAAATAAAGTTCGATAACAAAGAAAGGTCAGTCTTGAGAAAGAAGCTTCTGGCTTGCTAT